>Ga0247843_1001143_pt1 | contig 56750 bp, 58 predicted proteins | sample LaCruzMarch2017__FD_192420 | JGI IMG/M metagenome (GOLD analysis project Ga0247843, IMG submission 192420) | Freshwater microbial communities from meromictic Lake La Cruz, Castile-La Mancha, Spain - LaCruzMarch2017_8m | ecosystem: Environmental > Aquatic > Freshwater > Lake | place: Spain...
GTGTCTATAGCGGCGAGGCTCCACCTGATCCCATCCCGAACTCAGCAGTTAAGCTCGCCCACGGCAAAAATAGTACCGAGGAAGCTCGGCGCTAAGATAGCTCGACGCCCCCTTTTTATTTTACATAACAAAAGTTTAAACCCCTCTAATCCCTGAAAGATTATGAGGGGTTTTTTTGGTTTTTAGACCCCGCTCGCGCCTTTAGGACCAGTTTTCCTTGTCTGTTCAACGCGCTTGCGTACTCGTTTTGAAGGATTCGTTGGGCTAGAGCGCTGGAACTCTCGACAGCATGAGATCGTAGTGCCCTCAATTACATCATGCTTCCATGGGATCTGTATGTACTCAAAATTTGGGTCCACCTTGCAGTTTGTGCAGTTTGTTTCGCTCGTACAATAGTATTGATTGGGTGTTGTACCGGTGCCAGCAATTGTGCCTTGTTTGCAATCAGACACTTCGATTGAACATTCTTTTATTCCTGCTAGTGGACCCCGGTAGTGCGGGTTTTGACTAAAGGTTTCTGTGGAGCACTTGTTTTTCTGATTCTTTCGGTCTACCGTGCAGTAGAGATCGATCTGTTCGATTCCAGCCTTTAAACAATCCTCTACACCCACACTAGACTTACATGAAAAACTAATGGTGTGCGCGAGGGATGGTAAAACCCACGCAGCGTGAAGGAAAAAAATAGAAACGATTACTTTCCGCATAGATCTTAAACTCCAGAGCAACTAGATTCTAAGAAAAGGATTAAAGGGTTATCCCTACGAAAAGCTTATGAGCCCATTATTCGCACGGACAATGGGAAAAACATGCAGGCACTATTCTCTTTAGTCGAATCTTGAAATTCGTATACTGTCTTGCAGGTGCAAGCCCCGTCGCGAAACCTTCAAAATAATCCAAAGGAACGAGTCTTGGTTATAAGGCTTAGCAGTCTCGGCGATATCATTCTCACTGAATATGCAGCTGAACTTCTACATCAGAATGATTACACCGTAGATTGGTTGGTTTCTGAGAAATTCTTCTGGTTGTTAGACTCGAATCCAAAAATCAAAGCTTTAGTTTTTGATCGATCCTTGCCGCGTAAATTTCGAAGATGGATTAGGTTCTTTTGGGATCTCTCACAGCATTCCCCTTACTCCTACATTATCGACTATCAGAACACCCCGCGTACTTTTCTAGCAAAAATCATTTTTAAAATAGGACAACTCTTTACAAAGCGTTCTACCAAATGGTTAACACTTTCTAAACCGCGACTCAGTCGATTTCTCTACATCGCTCTCAAGCGGCTACTCCCAAACCCCCTCAGACCGAAAGCCTACTCCGACCGCGCAATAGAGCTGCTTGTTAAGAATGGACTTATAGATGCACAGCTCAACCCACCCAAAGACCTCCGCGCGGTCCAAAGCAAGGATCAAGATTTAAAAATCGGCATTATCCCCTCGAGCGCCTGGCCTGCTAAAGAGTGGCCGTGTGAGCAGTACGCTGCGCTTATCGATTCGTTGATCCAAGTGGGTAGAGAAGTTTCTGTGTTTGGGATGAAAGGGAGCACGAATTTCGATAAGCTTATTAACCGTTTTGAAAAGGCAGCCGCAGTCTCTTTCATCTCTACCCACTCGAGAAAAGATCTTGAGCAGGCGCTTCTTCAGTGTGAGGTTGTGGTTGGCGGTGACACAGGACTTCTTCATGTGGCTGAGCGACTGGGCATCAATGTTGTGATGATTTATGGACCTACGACTAAGAGCTTTGGTTTTGGACTAAGAAGAAGTGAAAGTGTTGCGATAGAAGCAGATGTGTGGTGCTCGCCTTGCAGTAAAGATGGTAGCTTTTGTTTCAGGTTCGATCATAAATATGCGTGTATGAAGGGTATTTCAAAACAACGTGTTCTCTCCGCTGTTGAATCCAAAACTTCCAAAGTACCTTAGGACCAAGCCCTGATGAGGTATGCTCTCTACCTTGTAATCGTGCGGGCATTGTCATTTTTAGCAAGCTTGTCGCTTCGCGCACGGGTTTATAAACTACCGAAACCTGACACCAAGCACCGCATTGGACTCTGGGCCCACGCTTCAAGTGCGGGCGAGTGTGAGGCGCTTATTCCGCTTGTCACGGATTATTTAGTCGAGAATTCGAGCGAGCAGATTATTTTTACGGTCTTTAGCGAGTCTGGGCTTAAGACCCTTTCAAAATGGTTGAACGCACAGTCCCAGGATCTTCAGTCTAAAGTGCTTTACTCTGGACTTAGTCCCCTCGAAGGTTACTGGGGAAAGGCGTTTTCAGACTACCGCCCTAGAGTTTTTCTGACCTCTCGCTACGAATCGTGGCCTGAACTATGGGCAGAGCTTAAACGTCAGGATATCAAACTATATATCATAGGCGCTCAGGATCGCTCTTCGCTACGATGGGTACTTCGTATCTTGCACCTACTTGGGCTCGCTTTACCTGAGATCCATTTTCGTGTGTTTTCGCACGAGAGCGAAGTGGGATTAAGGCGACTTTTTCAAAATCAGAAAGCAAACATCACGCTTACACAGATGCCAGATCCAAGGTGGAAGCGGGTGCTTCTTAGATCTAAGTATGATTTTGAAGGTGGAAAATGGATTCCAAATTTATCTCAGTACCCACGCCCGTGGTTTGTCTTTGGATCCGTGTATCGTAAAGATTTTGAGAATCTTTTTTCCCACAATACTGCAGGTAGAATCCGTTGGCCTGACTCAGGAACCTATTTTATTTTTCCTCATCAGATCGAGGATGATGATTATGTCGGCATTCTAAGAGACCATCCGAATCCGAAGCCGTGGCGTAAAGTGACTCTGCTGCCCTCATCTGGCGATGTAAAAACTTATCAGGTTCAGTCAGAATCAAACTCTCATAACACCGATGATGCAGGCACAGGAGCGACAGCCGTGCTGGTTGGAAAGCGCGGCTTTCTGACAGAGTTCTACCGTGAGGCGGACTTTGTTTATGTTGGAGGTGGATTTAGTAAAGGGATTCATAGCGTGATTGAGCCTGGAATTTATGAAGTTCCACTGTTTTGTGGCACTCATAGGGCGCAGCTTTTTGAAGAAGTAAGCTGGCTTAAGTCTCGTAGTAGCATTCATTTACTAGAGCCTTTGGGCGAAGCTTCCGGGGTAAATATTACTGGGGTGGAGGCACTGAACCAAGCGCTGAACCAAGTTTCTCAAGCGAACGAAGCGGAATTGGCCCGAGTAAGAGGTAAGTACCGAAATCTTTTCAAAAAAGATTTTGAAGAGATCTTAGCGAGTCCCCTTCGATTTCTTGATGTTTCTGGCAGAATTCTTTAGCTCTCTACCTAAGGTTAGCACAAATAGGAGACCCCATCACGATGTCAGTCCCACATACCGCTTCCATTTCTATCAAAGAACCCGTTGTGATCAGGCTGCGCATGAGCAGTCATGATGCACACTACGCGGGCGAGCTCGTGGATGGCGCTAGAATGCTTTCGTTGTTTGGGGATGTGGCCACTGAGCTACTCATTCGTTTTGACGGGGATGAGGGGCTTTTTCGCGCTTATAGTGCGGTTGAGTTTCTAGCTCCTGTTTATTCTGGCGATTTTATCGAGGCAAAAGGTTGGATCGAATCTACAGGTAGTACGAGCAGATTAATGCATTTTGAAGCTTATAAAGTTATTCAGAACTTATCGCGCTCAGACAAAAAAGCCCCTTTGTCTGCTGGCGAAGTGCTTTCTCCACCTATACTCGTGTGCCGTGCTTCCGGAACGTGCGTGACGCCGAAGCATTTAAAAAGATACTAAATACAATTTACGCACTCCGTTAGCGACCCGCGTATAAGCTAAAGATCTCGCCGGACTCTGTTCTCTGGGTCACTCATCGTTGGCCCGTCACTTGCTATTGCCACTATCCGTAAAGTTTCCGAAACGGACGTTCGGTTTAATGACTTCAGTCAGATCACGGATCAAGATCGTGGAGCGCTCACTCTGCTGAAGTTTGAATGTTTTGTGATTCGTGGGGGGAACTATGAATCGAATTCCTAGAATAATTTTAACAGCTAGTGGGATTTTAGGCGGCGCTCTCTTTGGTATTTCGTCTGCTTTGTCCGATGAAGTTTCGGAGATTACTGTTTATACTGCAGAGGAAACCCTTCCGGTTGTCTCTGAGAAAGTGGCACCCGCGCCGCAGAATCTGTCGCGAGCAGAGAAAGCAAGGCGCGCTAGAATTCAAGCCGAAATAAAGAACGAAGACCTGCTTCAAAGCCGGTTAGAAGAAATGCGTTTACAGGACGAGCAGAGGCGCTCCGAACAGGTTCTTAGAGCGACGAGAGAAGAGATGCGCGGCACTGAACGTGCGAAAACAGAGGGCAGTTCAAAGAGTGATCGTGCAAAAAAAAACACCTCCACTTTAGTGGCGCCTAAAACAACAGCTCAAGAGTTGAGAACGTCGGCGGCACCCATGACGGCGACCGATTCGCTGCCGGTTCGACCGATTTTAGGACAAGATGCGGACGCTGATGACTCGTATAAAATGTCTAAAGCACCACTCTCTTCTGCGCAGCCTCAGTACGAGAGAGTCGTGAATGAAGACGGTATTGCTGTTGCGCGTTCTTCTGCCGCTCAGGGAAATTACGGAAGCCGTGGCTATGACCAGGTGGGACAGTCGCAGTCCTCTCGCTCCGAGGCACCTGTAAGGCAAGCCTCTGATAGTTCTGGGATCTATGTTGCGCCTAGACTGGGTCTTCCGGTGGTGTCTTCAAATGCTTATAACTTCACACCTAAGTACTTAGTTGGAGCGGCTGTAGGATTTGAACTTAGCGAGTCCTTCACGTTAGATCTTGGCTTAAACTACAGCCAAGTTGGAGTGACGTTAGGGAGTGGTTTAACGAATCAGTTTGGCGCTTCGTCTACAAGCCTTACCTATAGGCAGACAGCCTTTGATATCACTTCCAAGTGGCTCATCTTAAGCCGTGAGTACAGATTCAGACCTTTTGTGGGCGGTGGAGTGGGTTACGCCATGGGTTCTATTAATTACGATCAACAAGCAAGTGGTGGGTTTACGACCGCACAGAACACCCAAGACTACCAACTCAGAACCATGCAAGGGATTCTTCAGACAGGTGCAGACTACTGGCTAACTCCCTACATCGCGCTTCAGCTAGGCTACAGGTACATCCGTAGCCTTTCTTCCACAGAGCGAGAGGGAATTAATAACAACGGGTTTTTTAACACGAATGATCCCAATAAAGCCGCCATTCGCGGGTCCATAAGAAACGCCACAGCTCACCAAGTCGCAGCTGGATTTCAGTTTTTGTTTTGATCTTAGGTCTAGAGTGAGCGCTGATTTAAGATCCAGTATAGGTCAGCGCAAATTTGCGTTGGCCTATATTTTTGTTTTCACGCTAACTTAAGCACATTAAGATTTTTCAAACCGAACCTTACCAAGGAGCTTTGGCCCATATCATGACAACAAAAAATTATTTTGCAGGAAACGCTTTTCAACTTAAAGACTCAGAAAAGAAAGGGATTTTAGAGCTTATTTTCGATTTAAAAGGCGAGAAGGTAAATAAGTTTTCCAAAGAGGTGATGAAAGAGTTTGGCGAGCTACTCGCAGTGCTCGAATCAGATGCCGTAAAATCTGAAGCCCAGGCACTGGTTTTATTTTCTGCTAAGAAAGATCAATTTATCGCAGGCGCAGACATAAAGCTCATTCAATCCGCGCGCACTGCAGATCAAGCGATGGCTCTTGCGCGTGAAGGCCAGGTCCTTCTCAATCGCTGGGAAGACCTTCCTTTTCCAACCGTGGGCGCTGTTGAGGGTCCTTGCTTAGGAGGCGGGTGCGAGATGGCGCTTGCTAGTCGGGCGATTGTAGCTTCTCAAGCCCCATCCACTCGAATCGGACTACCAGAGACGATGCTTGGGTTGCTACCCGGAATGGGAGGCTGTGTTCGTATGCCTAGGAAAATAGGCTTAGCCGCCTCGCTGGATATTATTTTACAGGGCAAAGCAGTGACCGCGGACCGAGCTTACAAAATGGGATTAGTCGATCACACCATCCCGTCTCAGGCGTTTAAAAAAGAAACCTTGGACTGGGTGGAGGCCTCTCTCTCGAAACTGAAAATTCGTAACCTAAGACTAGGCAAGGAACCAAGCTTAGGTGGCATAGGCGGCGTCGCGGGCAAGCTGATAGAACTTCAGCCTCTAGGCCGTGCGTTTGTAATTTCTCAAGCACGTAAAGGTGTGATGGCTGCAACAAAAGGCAAATACCCAGCACCTCTTGAGGTGCTTAGTGTGATGTCTGATATCGGAGCAAAACTTGGACCTAAACTCACAGGCAGAGCCCGCGAGGATGCGCTAGAGCGCGAGGCACGGGGATTTGGCAAAATGGCCGCCACCGCTGTCTCAAAAAGCTTAATTCATATTTTCTTCATGACCGAGAACGTAAAAAAATCAAACGGCCTTGAAGAAGGAATTACGATTGAAAAGAAAGGGCCTGTCCAGGTGGGTGCAGTACTAGGGGCGGGCGTAATGGGCGGCGGAATAGCGCAGTTATGTGCAGATAAGAATGTTTCGGTGCGAATGAAAGATATTACTCCGGAGTCTCTTAAGATTGGGATGACTGCGGCTGCTAAAATTTTCGGTAGAGCGCTTAAGAAGAAAAAACTTAAGCCTCGTGAGTATCAACAGAAAATGAATAAAATATCACCCGTGCTTGATTTTGCGGGCTTCCACTCTGTGGAGTTTGTCGTTGAAGCAGTGGTTGAGAATATGGATGTGAAGAAAAAAGTTCTAGCTGATCTTGAAAATCAGATCTCAAAAGACACCGTAGTTGCTTCAAACACTTCGTCGCTCTCTATTTCAGAAATGCAAACGGCAATGAAAAATCCAGAACGTTTTGGAGGGATGCACTTTTTTAACCCGGTCCACCGGATGCCGCTTGTGGAAGTGATTCGAGGAGAGAAGTCCTCGGACCAGACTGTGTCTAGAATCTATCAGTTCTGTAAACAACTCGGAAAAACCCCAATTGTTGTAAAAGATAAGCCTGGATTTTTAGTCAATCGGTTACTGATGCCTTTTTTAAATGAGGCAGCCTGGTTAGTGGCTGATGGTGTACCGATTGATGAGGTCGATGCGGCGCTTTATGATTTTGGAATGCCAATGGGGGCGTTAGAACTTTTAGATGAAATCGGCATCGATACGGCTGAGAAAGTAGCAAAAGTTTTTCATCAAGCTTTTGGGACTAAAATGCAGCCATCGTCCGTGAATTCCAAACTCAATGAAGCCAAACGTTATGGGAAGAAAAACGGAAAAGGCTTCTATGAATATGACCCAGCAAATCCGAAGAATAAAAAACTAGGCTCAGATATTTATTCGATCCTGGGAGTGACACCGCAAAGTAAAAAAATGACTCGTGATCAGATTATTGAGTGCACAATTTATCAAATGGTAAGCGAAGCGGCTGCATGTTTAGACCAGGGAATTGTGCGATCTGCTGAAGAAGTGGATTTAGGCATGATCATGGGAACAGGGTTTCCTCCTTTTCGAGGTGGGTTACTGAAGTACGCAGACGAGGTAGGGGTTGTGAAGATTTATGAAACCCTAAAACGCCTCTCTAAAGACTACAGTCCAAGGCTTGAGCCAACGCCAGAGCTTCAGGCTCGAGCAAAAGCGCAGAAGCCATTTTACTCAGCCTAAGATACCGTGTAGGCGTATCCTCGTGGTTGCATGGTGGTTAGCTTTCAAATGGTGCAGGGGTACTTCCGTGGTCGGGGCCTTCGGAACATGGATGAGTATTCTCTCGATTACAGGAATTGCTCTGGGTGTTGCCTCACTCATGGTGGTGATTTCTGTGATGATGGGATTTGACCGCGAACAACGAAAGCGCATCTTAGAGTCGCAACCTCACGTGATTCTTACTCCAAAAAAACCAGGCTTAAACCCCGAGAAGAGTGCTAGCCAGGTGACACACGCCCTTGCCGAAAAACTAAAGCGCATGCCCGAGGTAACAAGCGTAGAGGAGCTAGAGCGAAAAGATATTTTGCTGCGGTCAGACTCTGGGGTTTATTCAGCGGAGTTGATTACTACCAGTGTAGCTCAGGTATCTCGTTTGCTAGACAGGTCCCGCGAAAGGTATTCCTACGCAGACGGCTCCTCAGTCTCGCTACAAGACATGAAGCCTTATGATGTGATTTTAGAAGAGGGGCTGGCGTCAAGACTGGGTGTCGTGCCTGGAGATTTTATTCAAGACATTGATCTAAGAGAGAGCGATGGGCCTTTTGGGCTTATTCCAGCGTTAAACTCCTACCGAGTTCTTGCGGTTTTGCCGGCTTATGTGGGCGCAAATGAATCCGAACGATTGCCCCCCATTTATGTGCAAGGTGATGTGAGAGCCGCCGGAAACACTCAGATTGAACTGATGCTGAAATCGCCAGAGAAAGCGGAGCAGTTCAAAGCAGCACAGAGTAAACTAAGTCCCCATTACGACTTGAGCACCTGGCAGGATAGAAACCGAAGACTTTTGCAGTCGCTCCGATTAGAGAGACTCGGAATGAGTGTTGCGATTTTTTTTGTGGTCATCGTGGCCGCGCTAAATTTAGTCACTGGGCTCTCGCTGCAGGTGATTAGAAGGAAGCGAGAACTTGCGATTTTGCAGACTTTCGGAGCGGAGTCTAAGTTTATCTACTCCGTGTTTGTTCGGGTTGGATTGATCTTGGGGGGGCTTGGCGTATCTTTCGGGGTGGTCCTAGGACTTCTGTGTCTCAGACTGATTGCGACCCAAGGAGGAGCGCTTGAGTTGCCTGAAGTTTACTACGACCGGAGTCTTCCTGTGGAGTACATGCCGATGACTTACCTTACGACCGTGATATGCGCGATGTTTGTTGTGTGGTTAGTGTCCTACCTGCCTGCGATCAGAGCTGCTAGGACTGGGGTGATTCAGGGGTTGAAGCGGCTTTCTTAAGGAGGTCGTCTGGCTTTAGGATGATCGCAATAAACCCAAACAAAATCGCCATGTCCGCTATATTAAATATCCCCGTTCTAAAATGAGGACCGATGCCCACGTTCATAAAATCCACTACCGCGTGGGACTCTCTAAAAATTCGGTCGACAAGATTTGCGAACCCTCCAGACACGATCGCAGTCTGTGCAATATGTAGGCGCGGGTGGTAGTGGTCTTTAAGTTCTCGCCACAAATTATACGTGAAATAGATGAGCACCACTCCCACGAGCACTGAAAAAATAATTAATCTTAGGTGCGGCGAAAGATCGGAACCCATTCCTAGAAAAGCGCCAGAATTCTCTGCGTATTGCAGTCTTGCAAGATCATTAAAAAACAAATACGGCGGGTGGGGTTTTAGGTACTCGATCGCAAGCCACTTGGTGAGGTGATCAAGGCAGAATAAAATCACGGCAAACAAAAATAGATTCCTTCGGTGATGAGACTTAGCTTGCGACATTTGCAACAAACTACTTTGGGAAAGGAGGGAAGTCGAAGGGAAAAAAAGGGGGGGCTAATAGATGAGTTTAGAACTAATCGTGTGGTATTGAAAACCGTGTGATTCGAAGGTAATGGATCTGAATGTCATTTCAGATGTTCATGCGGAATAAACAAGGTCGAATTAGAGGGCACTGTGTGTTACTCACTTGGACACATAAATGAGTTTTCAGCTTTAAGTATCAATCAATGGTACCTTCTAAACTTTATAAGCCTTTTTAGATCCTCTAACATATATGATTGACAAACATATATGAACTGATAATCTATATTAGACATGAAGGCATCATTAATGATTCATCGCGAATACGTCGTTCACGATGGAAAATACTTGGTGGTCATTAGGGTATACAAAGTAGAAAACAGCAAGAAGTTCCCTGGTGGGACTAAAGCCAAGTTTTTACTTCAACACTGCGAAGGGGGCTTTGTTAGACTATTAGTAGATAATCATGAGCCTTACGGATTTCACATGCATACGCGCCTTCCTGAAGACCATGAACACAGAGAAATATTAGAGGTTAAAGATCATGAGGCAGCGCTGGATTACTTCCTGAACGAAGTTGAAAGGATCATTAAAAATGAAAAAAATTGAAACCTTGGAAATCCATTTTCAATCCTATGACGATTTTCGACAAGAAGTAGCAAACGCTCTCTATAAGCGATCTCCCCTTATACAGAAAAAAAACCATATCATCTTTGATACCGTTGCCTCCTTTAGAAGTTTCATGACGATCCAAAAAATCGAATTGCTTACCGTCATCGCTAACCAAAAGCCGTCATCTATCTATGAACTTGCAAAGCTTGTGGATCGCGATTTTGCGGCTGTTCTCAGGGATTGCACGGGCCTGGAAGCCATCGGATTCATCAATCTGAAAGACTCGAACAATTCAAAAGGGACTAAAATTCCTCAGCTTCGCTTTAATTATAAGGGAATGATTGTTTTTCTCCCCAGATCTCCATATCAAATCGAGTTCAGTGTTGCGGCATAAAATGGCGGGCCTAAGTTAAGAAGGGGTTTAAGGTAAGCATCGCTGTTCAATTAACTCTTTCTAGACTATGCTCGCGCCATGCATTTCTCTAAAAATCAGCCCTTTGTCCGAATATTGTATATCGCTCTAGCGTTCATGCACGCGTGCTTCATTTCTGCATGCAATAACCAGCAACTGAAACATTCTGCGAACGCCGAGGGCTCTGATGAAACTGACATCTCTCTCGGTTTTGAAGATAGGTCTTCGAATATTTTGGACGAATCACTCTCCACGAAAGAGTTGAAGACGTTTCGCGTAAACTCTGTTTCTATTCTGCACCCTTCAAGCAATGTTGGATTAGCTGGAGGTTTTGCCGGCTGGAGCCAAAAACTTGAAAATCTTTTTTTAAGAAAAAACATCAAAGTTTTCTCGAGCGGATCCGGAGCCGACATTGAGAAAGCGCTGCTTACTGCACGTGAGAATAAGGTCGATGCGTTGATCCAGTTTATAGCCACACCCACTTCATCACAGCTACTTTCGCGTGAACTCGTGCCAGGCCCTCCGCCAGTTACGTTTCTTGAGCGTAGTCAGTTATTCATCAATGAAGATGCTGCAACGGATTTTTTTGTGATTGAAGCGCCTGGGAAGACTAGGGTGGAGCGAGTTTCTAGAGGTGATTTTGAAAGTGCCGGGGGAGTTAAGGTGGCGGTAGGATACAGTGATGCTGTAACGGTTATGGCGCGAGTGTTTAACGTACGTTCGGGGGAACTACTTGGAAACATCCGTATGACCGCTTTAGGTAAGCCTGTAGATGGCTCGGTAGCAGATGTATTTTTGGCCTACGATAGAACTGGTGTGAACGGAAGCGTTGTTTACGCGCAGACCAAGAGTGGTAAAGACGCAACTGCCACGTCATTCAAGGAAGGCAAGACACATTATTTAGAGATCCAGTGCGATGGGCTCGGCGTAAAATTTGACTCTCTCCTCGAGAAAGTTGTCGATTTTGTCCTTAGCGGTTCGCGCTAAGAATACCCATTTGGAGAGCATGTACCCTGATTCTGGTCGACGGACGGAGTGTGCCCGATTCGATCAAGTCAAAATTTCTGTTGCACCGCACCCAATCCTTTGATCTGCTCCGCATGCACGTTAATAAGTCGTAGCTTTGACTTTCATCAAAGGGATGCGAGTTGAGGGCACGACATTTTGAAAGAGGAAATTTCATGAATAAAAATCTAGCGAATAAATGGCTGGGACTTTGCGCAGTTGTCGCTGTTTACAGTCTCTCTGCATCAGCAGATCCTTACGGAACAGCAGGTTGTGGACTAGGCTCCATTGTGTTTCAAGACCAACCAGGTCCGATTCAGATTGTAGCCGCTACGGTAAATGGCACCTTCGGTAGTCAAACTTTTGGTATCACGACAGGAACCTCAAATTGCACACCAAGAACAGGCCGAGTGGCAGCTGAGACCTTTATTACGATTAACAGAGTCGCTTTAGAGAAAGATGCCGCGCGCGGCGAGGGTGAGTCCATCCGAACTCTCTCCACAGTGCTTAAGTGTGAAGATGCAGCCGCATTCAGCAGTTTAGTAAGCGGAAATTTCGAAGCGATCTTTGGAAACACAGAGTCAAGATCTCAGGATGTGCTTTCGAAAGTAGAAACCGCTGTAAAGGCACACAATAACGCTGCCAAGTGCGCAGTTTTCGGTTAATCGGCAGATCGTAAAATAAAGAAGAAATAGGAATAATATTTATGAATAAAATACTTGGAATTATAGCTCTAGGACTCTGTCTCGGATCTTTTGCCCACGCGCAAGGAAAGAGAGCCCCAAAATCGTTTGCTAGATCCTACGGTATGGCTGGCTGCGGACTCGGCACTTATGTCTTTCAAGAGAACAACCAAATGCAGATTTTGGCCGCCACAACGAATGGTACCTTTGGCAGCCAAACGTTTGGAATTACGACAGGAACCTCAAACTGCGAAACAGGTCCCAATGTAGCAGTTGCAGAAAAGCTTGATCAGTTCTTAGTGGTGAACTCTTCACAGGTTGCTGAAGACCTTTCTCGCGGAAACGGGGAAGCGTTAAAGACAGTGACAGGGATCTTAGGCTGTAAAGCTGATCAGGCGCTTAATCAGGAGTTGAAAGCCCATTTCTCTGACATTTTCGTGTCACACGACATGAGGGTCGATGAGATTTCAGATTCATTTGTGAGCGTCGTGAAGTCAAACGCTGTGCTTAAGTCAGCTTGCCTAGCTGTTATTTAGTGCTTTTATAACTTTCAAAACGGCCCTTCACTTATAATGAGTGGGGCCGTTTTTTTTTCGTTGTGAGCACTAGGGAAGATCAAGCACGATTAGGAGCTAGAAATAACGAGAGGGTCAAACCAATTAAGGTGAACACCTGTTCTTGGTTGCGAATGAAAGAAGGTAGATCAGATGAAAAACACACGTAAGTATCAATACGCGTGTCTTGCTATTCTAGCAGGCGCGTTTTCCGTTTCTGCTCATGCTAACTACGGCATGGGTGGTTGTGGATTAGGTTCGATTATTTTTAGAGATAACAATGGTTTTGAACAGGTATTTGCTGTGACCACAAATAGTATCTACAGCAATCATACCTCTGGCATGACTTCGGGAACTTCTAACTGTACGGAGAATAGTGGGCGAGTGGCAGCTGAAACATTTATTACGATTAACCGAGTAGCTTTAGAGAAAGAAGCTGCTCGTGGGGACGGTGAATCCATGAACACGCTTGCTCAAGTGTTGAAATGCGACAATGCAGCTGCATTTAGTTCCGCGGTAAACGGAAGTTTTCAAGAAATTTTTGGTGAGCCAGGTGCTCGTTCTCAAGAAGTTCTTCAGAAAATGGAGTCCGCTCTTAAGTCAAACACCGTAGCTACGAAATGCGCTGTGTTTAGTTAATAACGTTCCTAGAGTTTAACAAAGATAAGAAATAGGATGAATCAAATGAATAAATTATTAGGAATACTAGGTGTAAGTTTAGTTTGTACCGCCTCTGCTTTCGCTCAGAATGAAAGTCCTGCAGTGTCTGCAAAGAGACCTGCCAAATCTTTCGTAAGACCATACGGAATGGCGGGCTGTGGTTTAGGAAGTGTCATTTTTGACGGAAAAGGTGCGGGCACTCAGATATTTGCCGCTACTACAAACGGCTCCACATGGAACAATACTTCGGGAATCACCTCTGGAACTTCAAACTGCGTGTCTGGACCCAACGTCCAGGTCGCAGCCAAACTCGATCGTTTCTTAGTCGCAAACTCTTCACAGGTTGCAGAAGACCTTTCTCGCGGAAATGGGGAAGCGCTTAAGACTGTGACTGGCATCTTAGGTTGCAACGGCAGCGATTCAGTGAATCAAGAGTTGAAAGCTCATTTCGCTGATATTTTCGTGAGTCATGATATGAAGACCAACGAAATTTCTGACTCAATTGTGAGCGTCGTGAAGTCCAACGAGTCACTCAAGTCCTCTTGTTCTGCTGTGATTTAAGACTGCTGCGTTTTTCTATACTTAATGGAAAGCCCATCTTACGAGGAGTGAGGTGGGCTTTTCTGCGTCTTCCTAAACACTCTCCTTGCAATGATAATTAAAGGTCACGTATCAACCAGAGCATATGTCTCGCTTTGTTTTGAGAACGACCTATGTATGTTGGACATTTTTCCTCCTCATGCCGTACTCCCCCTCATCCTCCGCTACTCCGACAGGTGGGTCTGATGTCAATGCCGCTCTCAAGGAGGCTGCTAGGTTAAAGCTCCATGAAGACCCTTACTGGGAATTACTCAATTTCTACCAGCGAGGTATTCCTACCTTAGGACGCCTTCGAAGTATTGCCTCCCGAGAGCTGTTCTACTCGGCTGATGGGGCAAAGGACCCGCAGGCCGAGATGGTGGCGATCATCAGGGACTGGGATAAAGACCCGCCTACGGATGTCACTACAGTCCCGTCCACTAAGGTAGATGATGAATCAGCAGTCGATGCGGCCAAAGAGAAGCTCGATGCTAGCGTCCACTGCAGACTCCCTAGAAAAACGCGCTGGCTTCAATCGAAGCTCGCTAGATTCCTTTATCCGAAATCGCAGAAATGTCCGGGTTTAAAAAGTTTTCAAGAGAAAACCAAAGCAGAATCAGTGGCTCTCGTTTTCTCTTCTTTCTATTTAAATAATCCCTCATCTTCTTTTGGTCATACATTCCTACGGCTAATCCCTCGAAAAATTACCGCCAGTTCAACTGTCGCTCCTATTGTGACGGATCAACAAAGCGAGCTGCTAGATTTTGGTGTGAACTACGCAGCTAATACGCCTCCAGGAATCAATGCGCTATTCTACATGTTTGGTGGGCTTGCTGGATTCTTTCCAGGCACTTACTCAGGAATGCCTTATTACTTCAAAGTAAGAGAATACAATGACTCTGAATCCCGTGATCTCTGGTCTTATCATTTGAATCTTGATTCCACAGAGGTTTCTCATCTCATCGAGCGTATCTGGGAGGTAGGTTCTGTCAGGTATCCTTACTATTATTTCACATCAAACTGCTCAGCCATTATACTACACGCTTTAGAAGTAGCAGCGCCTAGGTTTGTTCTCATGGACCGACTCAAGGTCTACGTCATCCCATCAGACACGGTAAGGTTAGTGGCTCAGACTCCAGGGTTAATAAAAGCAATTGATTTCAGACCATCTTCGAAAGCGGTAGCTGTCAATCGCTACGCGCTTCTCTCAAATCGTGAGCGAGCGGATTTTAGAGACTATGAAACGAAGCTGCCCGAGTACGAGAAGTCGCCCCATTCTCAGCCTGTGAACGTGGTGGATGCCTGGATCGATGACTTTGATGCGAGCCACACAGCAGCCGAACTAGAAACCAAAGCAGACGTCAAAAAAGCACGATTTAGGCTCCTAAGCCTTCGCGCAAAAATAAAATCATCATCTCAGAGTTTAAACTATCCCACAGAAGTAAAACAGCGCCCAGATTTAGCGCATCCCTCTGGTAGGTTGGGCTTAGGATTTGGTCATGAAAAAAATGTCGGTTCTTATTCTGAGTTAGCGCTCAGATTCGCGCTCCATGACGAGCTTGATCCCGCACTAGGATACCCACCGTATTCCAAAATCGAAATGATGGGATTTAAAGCGCGCATACCTGTAGATGGAAACAAGATTGAGTTTGAGGATCTGACGTTTGCTCGAGTGAGGTCTTTTTCGCCGCTAAATAGAAGATACAGCGGCCTTTCTTGGCAAGCAGACCTAGGCGGACGTAGATTTAGAGACCGAAACTGTTCACGGTGTTTCGGGGGCGAGGCGGTCGGAGGTGTGGGTGCTGCGTACGAGGTTTTTGAAGGTGGGCTCGTTTACGGACTTGCCAACTTTGGCTCTGACGTCGCCCCACAGTTTCAAGGCAGTGCTGCGCGAATTCATCTCGGTCCCACCGCAGGTGTTCTCTATTCGAAAATAAACAGTCCGCTTTCACTTGGAGTTGAAGGTGGACTCAGAGCGCTCGTATTTTCTACAGAGAATCGTGATCGGTACGGCAAAATCGAACTGCGCTATCATGTGCTGGGTAACTGGACGCTAGGAGGAAGCTCACAATGGAGAAATGGAAGTCGCGATTCTATAGTCACTGTGTATCATTATTTCTAGGGTTTTTCTGGTTGCTCGGTCTTTCCGGGTGCACGAATTTAGCGTTTCAGCCATCCAGATTTTCTTATTCGGGATTAGAGTCGATGCCCGGACCAAGCGAGACTTTTTACATCACTCTTAAAGATAGAACTAAGCTAGGAGCTTGGTGGGTGACCCCCAGGTCCCATCTGAAACAGAAGGGGTGTATTCTTCATTTTCATGGGAACGCTCAGAATCGAACGGCACAGGTACACAATATTGCATGGTTAGCAGAAGAAGGCTACGCGCTCTACGCATTTGATTACCGAGGTTACGGAGATTCAGAGGGTAAGCCTGAGATGAACGTGCTGTATCGTGATCATCAAGAGGTGTTAGAAGATTTTATAAAGCGATGCGAGACCTTGGGAAATAAAGAAAAAAATTTCAACCGAATTGTTTTTGCTCAAAGTTTAGGAGGCTATTTAGCCATTGCGCCTCTATTTACATGGGAGAACCGGCATCAGATCGACGCACTGGTACTAGAAGGTACATTTTCTTCTCTAAAATCTGTCGGGCGAAATGTTCTGTCTCGTCAGTGGCTGACCTGGCCGTTTCAGGGTTTAGGCTATTTATTGCTATCTGACCGATACGCCTCTAAGGACTATCTGGGGCTTCCTCGGTCGTTCCCAGTGCTCGTTGTGCATGGGAATTCAGATCCAGTCATTGACTACAAGTTTGGCCGACAAGTTTATGAACTTCTTAAAAGCCCTAAAGAATGGCTGGAGATCCCTCGTGGTCAACATCTGGATGCATGGTTCATTGAGTTAGGACAGTATCGAAGTAATTTGTTAAGATTCCTTGATACTCACTGACCTGGCTAAGTATAGTAGGGTTGATGATAAAAACTAAAATCCTGGTAGACGGTAACTGCATAGTTTGCGATCACGAGATGAGACACTACTTAAGGGTAGCCCCGCAAACGTTCGAGGCTGTCGATATTGCTCATCCAAACTTCGATGCGAAACAATACAATTTAACAGCGAGAGACGTGAATTTATCCCTCCACGTTCTAGCAACTGATGGTAGGGTATTAAAAGGCGTCGACGCTTTTATAGAAATATGGGGTCTTATACCACGCTACAAATGGCTTGCTAAGTTGGTTGCCCTACCCGGACTCTATCAGTATGCGAAGTTTTGTTATGTGATCTTTGCACGAGGAATTAGGCCACTTCTTCCAAAAAGAGACGGTTATTTTATGAAAAAGATTTTAGGAAAATAGAAAATGCTAAAGATTCTAGTTGGTCTGTATCTTGGAATGATTTCATTTGCTTGTGCTAGCGACCGTGAGCTTGTGACCGCGCCTTTTGTGAACGTCCAGCAGTATTTAGGAAAATGGTACGCAATCAGTGCTCTAAAAATGTTTGCGACCCGAGACTGCATCTCCCAAACCGCCGAATACGGGTCGCGAGATGAAAGCTCTATTACTGTACTAAACACCTGTTATAAACAGAACAAAGTAACGACGATTTCAGGAAAAGCCACGATTAGAAACAAGGTCACTAATGCTGAGCTAGTTGTAGAGTTTGATAACTTCTTTACGAAACTCTTTAGAGTAAAAGGTGACTATAACATCATCAAGCTAGATTCGGAGTACAAGTATGTGCTTGTGGGAAGTCGCGACCGAAAATCACTATGGATTATGTCGAGAACCGATGGAATGCCCGAGAAGAGTTATACCGAATATGTAGAGTTCGCAAAGATTCAAGGGTTTCCCGTCGATGAACTCGTTCTGTCGCGCTTTAAGACGGAGGCGGATAATTAAACGCTCTAGCGTGCTAGCATTACTCTAGGCTAAGTTAAATTTGATGATTGTTTGGGCAGGTATACATTTCCATATCGTAGCTTACTTTTTGGTCTTTAGTCATTTTTCTACTGCGCAGGTTGCAATGCAGTCTAGCGAAAAACACGCACTTCCACTGACAAAAACTCCTGCCTTTCAGAGACTTTTCCCTGATTTAAAGACAAATTCAAAGTACTCTTCCCAACTAAAATGCTTAAATGCAGTTCATGCGCTTAAATCTCTAAGCGCAATACCTAGAATGATCGCGAATCCGCGTATGGTATTCTTTAACCCTTCACGCTACACGATTATAAAACAGCAAGGACAAAATGAACTTTTCGTTCTTGGCGTTGAGGGAGTCTATCGATTGAATTTGGAGGAGGGTTGGCAGTGTAAGACTTCTCGTCTAGATGAAAACCTCCCTCACTCTGACTCTACTTGGGTAGACGAGACAGTACTACTTCAGATACCGAGTCTTACGGCATCTTTGCGTGTACAAATTGTTATTTCAAGGAAGGGCGGGCGTTGTAGCGAACACTATGTAGTATTAAGCTCAGAGGGCGAACCGAGTCATTCATTCACTTCGGACCCGCTGAGCCGCGCGGTTGAGCTGGTTTCAGATTCTAATAGCTTGCAACTCTTTAGTGCTGTACTTGAAGGTCAATTCACAGAATATGCTCCTGGTGCACCCCGGGCAAACCTTCGAGAAACCAGCGGCCGACTGAGTGATCCTGATTGCAGCGTATGGGAAAACATTAGAGATGCATGTCAATGGACGAAGGATGTAGATATTTTAAAGACCATTTCCTTTCAATTAAACGAGCACTATTTTGCGGGCTTAGCAAAAAAGCGCAACTTTTGTACCGAGAGCACTAATTATACAAAGAACTATCTTCTCGATTATGGTGGCGGCAAGGGCAGAGTATTTAAACCCAAAAGCAAAAATAAATCTAAAAGTAAACCCGGTAAGTAAGTTAAGTCTTGATGCAGGTCCGCCCTGCGCTTAAACGCCCAATCTTCGAAGAAAGAGGGCATGAGACAGAATCGCGGTACGAAGTTTCGGATACTCTTGATAGGGCAGAGCATATTCTTTACATGTGTTTCTTAAGATCTCGCTAATAGCTGGATAATGAACGTGCGAGATTCTTGGAAACAAATGATGTTCCACTTGATAGTTGAGTCCCCCTGTAAACCAAGAGACCAAGCGATTCTTAACCGCAAAATTACTCGTCGTTTTCAATTGGTGGACAGCCCAATTGTCTTCTAGTTTGCCACTGAGGTGGTTGGGTACCGGAAATAGCGTGTTATCTACAGTATGAGCAAGTTGAAACACTAGGCTTAAGACAAATCCTGTGGTCCAAGAAACGAGGAGAAATCCTAGGAGCCACTTAAAAAAACCTACTTTTGCAATTGGAAGGATGATGAAGATCACAAGGTGTAAGAGTTTTGATCCCCAGAACAATGTGTGATCACGCCAGCTCATGCGAGCTAAGGGGATACCACCAATCTTACGGTTGAAGTATTTCTGATAGTCTAGATAGAACACCCAAAAAATAAAAAACTGGGCGTAAAGAAACCACACGTAGAGATGCTGAAACCGATGAAAAAAATATTTCTTCTGCTGGTCGCTCATCCTTAGCCAAGGTTGAATATCGATGTCGTCGTCTACTCCGGTCACATTGGTAAATGTGTGGTGAATCACATTATGCTTCTGTTTCCACATGAAGCTGTTTCCACCAAAAATATTTAAGGAAAAAGCAGCCATTTCGTTTAGAAATTTCGACCTACTAAAGCTACCATGAGCGCCGTCGTGCATCACATTAAACCCTATACCTGCTATTCCAGCACCTAAGGCCAAGCACTCCATGACCGCTAAAATTCCGCTCGGCTGTCCGAAAACGAGGTGAATATACAAACCAATAACGAGAGCGGATAGAATCATTGCCTTCTGAAAGAGCGAAAAATTTCCTGTGTGGGTTTTGCCCTGGGTCTCAAAATAATCAGAAACGCGCTTTTTTAGATCTGAGTAAAATGCAGAGCTGTCTTGATTGAATCTAGGGAGTGAGGCCATTGTCCTGATAATAGTGGGATTGTAAGAAATCCGCAAAGTGTTGTTTACTTAAGGGCTCATTAAAGAGAAAAGCCATTCATCTATGCCAGCTATTTTAGGTGCCCATAAATTACATCATAGTTTTGGTGGTCAGAAACTATTTGAAGGTCTCACTTTTAGTATCCATACGGGAGAAAAGGTTGCCATCGTCGGAGCAAATGGCGCTGGAAAATCTACTCTTTTTCAGATCATGGGTGGATGGCTGAAACCAGATGAGGGTAGTGTGACACAGGAGAAAGGGTTGCACATAGGTCTCTTGCCGCAGGTTCCGAAACTTCCCGGAACAATTTCATTACGGGAGTACTTGTATGGAACGATGGAGAGGGATGCCCATGAGACGGGCGAATGGGAAAAATATGCCTCAATGGATGAAATTTTGGAACCGCTTGGACTTTCTGAAAAAGATGGTAAGAACTCAAGACTAAACCTTCCTTTGCAGTCACTGTCTGGTGGGTGGCAGAAGAAAGCTGCACTAGCGTACCAACTTGTAAGGCGACCTGACCTGATTTTATTAGATGAGCCTACCAATCATTTAGACCTAAGCTCCGTCTTATGGTTAGAGAGCTTCATACAGAAGTCTCGCGCTGCCGTGCTCTTGGTCAGCCATGATCGCACTTTTCTCGAGCGCACTGTGAATAAGTATCTAGAAATAGATCGAAGGAATCCGGATGGAATCTTAGTGATTGATGGAAACTTTCAGGATTATTTACGTGTAAAAGCTGAGTACCTAGCTAACTTGGAGGCACAATCAAGTGCGCTCTCTAACACTTTAAGACGCGAAATTGAATGGGTTAGAAGAGGAGCGAAAGCTAGGACAACGAAACAAAAAGCAAGAATAGACCGAGCGACGGAACTAGGCGATAAAGTTTCAGATTTGAAATCGAAACTGCAGAATCAAAGTGTGGAGCTTGATTTTAAAACACAAGATCAGCGACCTAAAATACTCATCGATGCGGTCGATGTTTCTAAGCGCTACGGCGATCATTCTCTCTTTAAAGACTTATCAATTCGAGTTACGGCTAACACTCGGCTTGGACTACTGGGGGATAACGGCGTAGGTAAAACCACTTTGGCAAAAGTGCTTCTAGGCCAGATTCAGCCTGACCAAGGAAGCGTCCGTCTTCACGATCAGTTAGAGATTTCCTATTTTGAGCAGAAACGCCAAGAGCTAGATCCTGCAAAATCCCTTCTTAGAAATATCTGTCCACTAGGAGAGACGGTGGACTATCAAGGCAGACAAATGCATGTGAGATCATACTTGGACAAGTTTTGTTTTAAAACTGAACAAATGGATCTCATAGCTGGGAAGCTTTCGGGTGGAGAGCAAAGCAGGCTCATGATCGCTAAACTGATGCTCAATAAAGCGAACTTGCTCGTGTTAGACGAACCTACGAACGATCTCGATCTCGCCACTTTAGACTTGCTAGAAGATCAACTAGCCAGCTTTCCTGGCGCTGTGATCCTTGTTTCTCACGATCGAAGTTTTCTAGACACTGTGTGTACTGAGGTGCTTTATTTACCTGACCAGAAGACGTTTGCCGATCTTGCTCAGTGGGAGCGTTGGTTTCTAAAGCAACGTGGTGCTGTCAATACGACTTCCTCAAGCGCAAAACAACGCAGTGGTGCTACCGAAGGCACACCTATTCAAAGCTCAGCTCAATCTTCAGCTCGCGATCGGTTATCTTATAAAGAGGTGCGAGAATTAGAAACCATGGAGGCCGAGATTCTGGCGAAGGAAGAAGAAGTAGCAACATACAAACGAGAGCTAGAAACTCTAAACTCCAAACAACAGCTAAAAGACATACACAAAGTTACAGAGGCCTTAGCGAGGCTGGAGATTCAAATAGAAACGATGTATGCGCGGTGGGCGGAACTAGAGCGGAGAAGGTCGTAGACATCTGGAGTTTCAGAGAAACCAGAAACAAAGAGCTGCGACCGTTGTTGGTATCAAAGCAGATTTCAAGAGCTTAATAGCCTTGATGCCACTCGCCCCAAAGAACTGATTTAAAATCGTGTAACCCACTGGATTAGGTGCATTCGCAATCACAGTGAGTCCGCCGCCCACCACGCTTCCTGCTACAAGCGCGTACCTACTATTTTCGCTCAGTTGCTCGACCTGAGAGCCCAAGTAGGTGATGGCAGCATTATCAGTGATCGCTGTACAGACCATACTCGCAAAAAATAAAAACTGATGAGATAGGTTGGTAATCACTGGTCGTAACCACCATTCTTGAGGACTGCCTAAAATCACGAGTCCACCCAAGAAAAATGTAACCAAGAGTCCCTCTCGTAATTTCAAGGTTTCTTGATACTCGGCTGTAACCTGTGTGATTCCTAAGAAGACTAAGAACAGCCCACCATAAAGAACCATATGATGTGAGCTTAAGATTACTGCGATTAAGATCAAAATATGCAAAAGTCCGACCCACATTGGAATGCGGTATTTCCGATCAACCTTGGGGACAGCTTGGAGCGGTGAATGAGAAAGTTCGCGTCTATATGTAAAGCACAGAACGAGGGTGTTTAAGATCACTGCAATGGACGCTTTATATCCGAAATGACTTAACATGAAAGCTAAGTCCCATTCCCACACTCTTGCTACCATGAGAACAGGTGGGGCCGCAAACGGGGTGAGTGTACCGCCAATCGATATATTTACAAAAAGAGTACCTAAGATTCCGTATTTTAGGGGTTCTGAAAGTGGTAGGTTAAAAATTCTTCTGCTTAACAAAAGTGCCGCAATCGTCATTGCCGCAGGTTCGGTAATCAGGCTACCAAGTAAGGGCCCGACAACGAGTGCGCTCGCTAAAAATGGTGTTAAGCCTTTAAATTTAAAAAACCGCGCCAGAGACGATAGGGCTTGATCGGATAGCGTAAGGATTGGTTTAGAGCCGCAAACACTCATGATTACAAAAACAAAAAAAGGCTCTGTAAAATGTCTGGTTTCTAAGTAGGTGAGAGCTTGATCGCCGCCGCGTGCGAACCAGTAGAACGCTAGAAAGAGTGCAGCCCAGATACCGAAAACAACTTCGATCTCGCCGATAAGATGAAAGAAGTTTTCACCTACAGAACCATCTGGGTACTTGTTACCCAGTTTTTTAAAGTAACCCACACTAAAAGTGTGGAGCACTGCTAGAGCGAAGCATACGGTCCCAAAAATTTGGAGTGAATCGGGTGTTGTCATGATTCTCTTCCTAACACGAGAGCGGCCAAAAATGCTCAGAAAGTATAAAGATAAACTCAAACGGCAAACCACGCGCTTGAAGCATGATTTCTGCCGTGGGGTTTTGGGACTGTTTCTTTATGACCTGGGCCTCTATCTGGCTAAGGGGGAGCCATACCTCTGAGTCTTTGCCGGAGATGTATTCTAATTTTTCACAGACTCTGAAAGATGCGTGTGACCAGGAATTTAAAGTATGTCGAAGCTCTTTGTCACTCCATACGATCCAGGCACCTAGCGTGGTCGCAGTTCTAATAGTAGACTCTGACGTCGAAGTGAGTTTGAGAAGATTTTGAAGAGATTCATTAAAAAAAAATCGCATCGGAAGAAATAACCTTCCCCAGATTAGCAGTTTTCTTTTTTTTACCGGCAGAGAAAGACCACGAGCACGCAGGCACTGGGTCTCTGCTTCTAATCCGCTCGGTGTAGAGAGATAGGCGAAAGATTTTGAGATTTTATTCTGGAGAGAGTCAATTTTTTTTGGCCCGCGCCAACGCCAAAGTGCGGGTAACTCACCCTCCGCGAGGTTCTCGGTATCGAGACAATAGTATTTCACAGCAACCTCGCAGTGTTCATAACTCTGAGTTTTGTTGTTGAGAAAAAGAAAATCTATTTCACCCAAAGTCGTGGATTGAAGCCGGATAGGCACGTTGTCCGCAACCATGGGATGTGCGTAGTGGCAACTGAGAAAAGCTTTCAATAAAGCCTCTCCGTAGAACCCTAACTTGTGGCTACGTGTGGTGGTCTTAAGAAAAGATTCAGCCAGGGGCGCAAGTTTAAGAACTTCGTCGCTTGTAAGTCTCGGACAATCTATTGACCCTTGTTCGAACACGCCGTGATCGAAATTTAGTGCAACCATCGGAGCGTTGACTGAGCAGAGTTCGTTTAAGTCGTTTGTGATTTTATTTAGAGAATGCATCCTCAACTTCCGCCTCAGTTTCGTTTTTATTTATCTCGCGCTCGGCATTATTACCATATTGAACACCACACTTTAAGCGCCTATACTCATTGATATGAAAACACTACACAGAAGAAATTTTCTAAAACTCATCGGTCTCACCTCGGCTGCCGCACTAGTTCCTAGCGCACTCAGAAATGCTTTTGGTGCACCTAAAGCTGCGGCGAAGCCAGCAGCCGCAAAAAAAATCGAAATGCCAGCAGGCAGTAAAGCCATTGATCCCACCAATGATGCCATTGCTAAAGCGATTGGTTATCAAGCTGAAATCAGTAAGGTGGACTACGTAAAATATCCAAAGCGAAAGCTACCGGCAGCGAAGGATCAGTTTTGTAAAAACTGTACACTCTACTCGGCATCAAACGAGGGTTGGGGAAAATGTACGATGCTTTCAGCGGGTCTTGTCGCCGCAGATGGCTGGTGCGGTTCTTGGAATGGTCCAAAGAAAGTTTAGAGCCCTTGCGTATAGCAAGTATTCTTTAGAAACTTAGCTTCTCAAATAAGGCTTGAATATTCTTCAGTGCTTCTGGCTGGAGGTTGTTAGGCTTAAACTGGTGAAGAGATCTGTACTCCCAGAACAAGACTGGTTTTTCTTGATTTCTAAACTTCACCTCGAGGCTCATCCTCTCTGCGTCGGGCAACTCTGGTTCATCAGGATTAAGATCTATAAGCTTAGTATCGGGTGACAGTACCTCGAGCGGCTTTAAAGTGGCTTGAATACTTGCGGAGTCGAGCGTGCCGAAATTTTTCAGCAGCTCATCACTATGGACTTGGTATTTACCCGAAGGATATAGGGTGAGCGTTAGAATCGGCTTAGCAACAGGCCCGTAGCTCGGATATTTTGTTTTCTTCACCCATTCTACATGGTTTTGGGCAGGTTTGTTTTGGCCGGCCTGCAATACAGACGAACAGGCTACTGCTGCGAGCATGCATAGTGAGCCCATGAAGTAGAACGTTGTTTTCATTGTTTAATCCTTATTTGAAATCGTGACCCTAGCAAGCATGAGCCTAAGTTTATTTTTGCAACTGAGCCACCAGAAATGTATCGATTGCACGGTATTCCAAGGCACAATCCCAGGCTTGAGCTCTAATTCCTTCACGCCAGTTCTTGAATGCCATCAATCGACGAGGCTCATAAGTCGTTGCGATGGTTTCAACTGCTTTTTTAAAGTCGTCTGTAGTGAGAAAACTGCGAGACGTTAAGACAGGCTCAAAACTTGCCATTAGCGTGTCACCTAAAGTGAGGGTAGGAGACGTAATTACTGCCTCGACAAAATTCAGCTCTTCGGAAGAGATATTCGATAGATGGGAAACATTGGAAAACTTAAAAGCGAGCTGTCTAATCTCTGCCATACTCAAATAGAATTCATTGGCTGGCAGTTGCGGCGGGTTACCCAAGACTAGCGTATAGTATTTAATAATAATGTTTTTGAGATCCGCTATCTGTTCATACAGCTTTATAAGCTGAGCTTCTGGAGCACCGTGTTTCCAAGCCAACAAAAAAACTGGATTTTTCACGAGTGGTTGGGTTATCGGATGCAGCGCACTCTGTGCAGTAAGCGGAGCGAAGTATGCATTTTGTGGTTTTATCGCGGTTACATCAATAGCATTAATAACAGCTCCGGCGAGTTTAAAAAGATTCACTGAAGCTTTGTAGAGCTTTCGAATTTGCCGTAGATGCGGATTGAGTTTATCGGGTTCGTCTTGCTTATTTTGGATCACCCCATACTGGCAAGCCTCAAAGTCTACGCTGACTTTTAGCGCTTCTGCGAGGGTGTTTTGGTCCAGGGCGAGGTTTTGCGCTCGGACCTCATACATAGAGTTAAGTGAACATAGGAACACAAATATAGTACTGAAAAGTTTAGTTTTTGAGTTTATAAATAGGACCCACCTTCCACGGCATTGTGTGTCATATCTAAAAAAATAAAGCAAATTCGCGTAAAAAAGCCCAATAGAACAGGTACCTAGCACTAGATCGAGGTCGGTCTCCAGAGCGTTTTTATCTAGCTACCCGACTTTAGTATGGTTTTGTCCGCGTCTTTCACATTAGGAAAAAAGGTCTTCTGAAAAGCAATGACCAGTGCCTTTGGGAAACAGGGATACACCTTTGTTTTTAGCTCAAAAAATATATCCAGATTCGGATCCTTCTTAGACTTCTGAATGAGACGATTCAGTTCATCGCAAATTCCAATGATTTCAGCAATCTTTCCTACAGGCGTGGATCCGCTCCGTTTAGGGAAGCCTTGACCGCCTAGACGCATATGATGTTGTTCAATGGCCTGTAGTGCGGCCGGATTAAATGTACGCAACTTTTGTAGTTCTAGTGACGCAATCTGGGGGTGCTCATAGAATATTTTCTTCTGTTCAGCCGTCATATTGGATTCGTCTTCATCTAAACACTCAGGCAGCAGCGAGGCTAATGCCATGTCATGAAACATAGCGGCCATTCCAATGATCTGGGTGGGTCTTTCCGTTTCAATCATCATTTCATTGGCGAGCATCCCAGAAAGCATAGATGTACCAACGCCGTGATCGTAGGCGGCTAAATTACTTAAAAAAGACTGTAGTAGGTCACTTTGTTTTCGATCGATCTGCCTCACAAGTTCGCTGACATTGGAAGCGAATTTGTGAGCATACTTAAGGTTATCGTCCGTCACTCCCTGCGCGGCGAAGTACTTGCTGATCTCCTCCCCTTGATTCAAAGTCTGGGAACTCTTTAGTTCAATGGGCGCTGCTTTACTTTTTAGAAGGGCTGAAGCGATGTGGTCACAATAGGCGATGTAATGCTCTTGAACTTCTTTTTTGATATAGAAATAAGCCACACCTTTTCTTAGGTAGTTCTCAAGACGGTCAAGAGTAAACGCCTCTCCAGCTTCCAGCAGTTTTACGTAACGCTCAGTTTGCGCACTTCCTAAACGAACGTAAACATCGAAAAATGACGTACTACCCGACAAAAAATCTTCTGCCCGAATAGGTAGAAAGCCGAAGCCGTTTGTTGAAACTTCCCCCAATTTATCTAGATTTTCTTTGGCCTTCTGAAGCGCTTCAGCAGAATCAAAAGAAATTGCAATGGGAGCGATCAGTTCAATCATTTTCTTGTAGTCAGTAGGTTTAAATACATTCTCTTTAACACCTAGTCGTTTAAGATCGAAATCCGACAGCTCTTTAGGACCATTTTGATCCTGAAAAAGCATATAAAGCGGTGTTGCTGGACGATTGATACAGGCACATTTAAGTACTGAAATCCAACTCGGGCGTTCGATTTTAGGACTAACGAAAATTCCAGCTAACGCATAACTTCGATCTGAAATAATCTTCTGAGCAGCGGCGCCGTCATGCGCAATTTTTAGAGGATATTTTACGACGAGCGGGTCGCTTTTAATGGAGTCAAAAAAGCTATCGTCTCTGTCTGCAATGAGAACGGATCTGACTAGTGCTACTGAGTGACCGGTCAACGAGCTCATGATGTTCTCCTAACGTATGATTCTAAAAAAGATTTAGCACTGAGTGTGCTAAGTTCATTAAATCCATGTGGGTAGGTTATTCCTACATTCTGAATTAGGCTAGTGTTTCTGTTTCTTCTTTTCCTGAGAGATGGCGGAAATTTCTATAGGCTCATAAATTGCCGGTTGCGAGTGGAGTCGCATATGCGAGAGCATGAGAACCAAAGGAAACAAAACTTATGAATCTATTTCGAAATTTAAAGATGCTTCTCAAATCAACAACTCTAGCAGCGGGCGTTGCAAGTGCTCTGGTTTCAGTAGACACATGGGCAGCAGATCAAAGCTCAGGATGTGGTCTAGGTTGGCAGGTCACAAGTAAGAACTCGCTTTTATCGTCTTCTATTAGAAGCACCACGAATGCGGTTCTGCCTAATTCATTTAGTATGACCTTTGGTACATCAGGCTGTACCAAACACTCGATTGTTCAGCTGGAGCGCGAGCAAGAGTATTTTGTGAATGTTAACTTTGAACACCTTAATGTTGATCTCGCACAAGGGAGTGGGGAGTACTTAGCAAGCTTTGCGGTGGTCATGGGTTGCGGTAAAATGACGTCGCATTTTGGACAGGTTATGCAGTCGCAATACGGCAAGTTAGTTAGAGATCTCGATTCAAATGCCGCTACATTCTTAAAGCGTGTTCGACAGACCGTAAAAGACGATGCTAGTTTAAATGCATCGTGTGGGTTCTTGTCTTAATTTATTTTAGCATACTGTCTGTAAAGCCAAGCTTTTCGTCTCAGTTTAGTGAGCAGATGCCATCATCTAGGGCTGAGCTCATTAAGCTATCGCAAACGAAAGCTTGGCTTAACCTTTTGCACTACGAGAAGACTTTATTTGGGGGCTACCGAGGCGAGGTTGAGGGAGAGGCTTTCTATTTATCGAAAGATGGGAAGTATGATCCTGCCGCAGAGCTAGAGGAAAATATTCGCATCTTCTCTGATCAATCGATGTCCCAAGTGCAGTTTGGGCCCATCAAGCAGCCACTTTTGTGCGCCTTTCCTGCTCGCGTAATTTTGCTCGAAAAGATGCTCAGTACCCGATTTCAAAAAACCCCCTGCCTAGATTATGAACAGTGGTTTCGTGGGTTAGCGGCCGAGACTGTATCGCTAGTGTACTCTGCATCTTATCCCAAGAATCCCGCCTCCATGTTTGGGCATACTCTGCTAAAAATAGACTCTCATAAAAGCGCAGGAAATTTGCTTGGGTACGGGGCGAACTATTCGGCTAGTATTCCGGTGGGCGAGAGCAAAGTTAAGTTTGCTATCTTGGGTCTCTTGGGAGGATATTCCGGCAGATTCGAATTCAGTCCTTACTATCAGAAAGTAAACGAGTATGCCGTTTCTGAGAATCGCGATCTTTGGGAATATAAGCTTCCGCTATCTCCGGATGAAGTTCATTTTTTAATCGCGCATCTCTGGGAGTTATACGGAGTAGATAGATTTCAGTACTATTTTTTGAATCGAAATTGTTCCTATCAACTGTTAAAAGTAATCGATGCTGTGAAGCCAGAATGGCGTCTAGCGCGTGGGTTCTGGTTTTATGCAATGCCGTCTGAGACCCTAAAAAGGCTCCCGCATCTGGCAAGAACAAGCGAAGCCATTACGCGTAGGCCGTCGCTCAGAAATTCGATGCTTACCCGGTTTCAATTATTGTCCCAGGTTCAGATTAATAAAGTGTTAGATGCTTACGATACTAGAGCAGAGAGTAATTTAGATTTTAATCTGTTCGAGTATGAAGCACTGATAGCACTCACAAAGTACCGTTTAGAGCAATCAGATGGTGATACGCGCGTGAAACGCTATTTGAACTCCATTTTACTTGGCCGCAGTAAACTTGGTCCCGGTGCTCCCCAGAACTCACAGACAGGGGACTTCGAGGATCATCCAGATCGCTCTCATGGCCCGATGAGAACATCTGTGAGGAGGGCGTTTGGATCTACCGCACAAGACTTGTTTTGGTTGAAGTACACTTTTTTTTCTCATGATCTCCTTAACCGTACGGCAGGATTTAGGCCGTTTACAGAAGTTCAAGTTCTAGGATTAGAGGCCCGTGTGGGCCAGGAAAATAAGCCAGTGCAGATTAGCGAGGTCACGGCTATCAGAATGAAGTCGTATGCAGACTTCAATCAAATCGATAGAGAAACCTCTTGGCAGATGTCTTTAGGCTGGAATGAATCCAGCTATCAAGCTTCTGGGGGTTATGGGTTAAGCACTTATCTATTTTCTCCTGATCAGATCGCCTTCTTTTTGCCTGCGTTTGATTTGGGAAAGCTCGCTTGGACGGGGAGTCAGAAGCAACTATGGGTTGGGTGGGATGCAGGGATCGTCATGCGATCAAGAAAAAAAATCCCGCTCAGCCTCGAGCTTAGGAGCGAATTTCGTAGCTCTGGAGAAAAGCCTAGTCTGAGACAAAGCCTGGGTGTGGCATCGGATATAAGCCCGCTTATAGACCTGAGGTTGCGTTTAAGCCACTCCCAGGCCCAAAAATCCGTAGGCTCTTTAGAATTAGGGTTCATGTACTAGGGCGCCTGAATTGTCTGAGTTTTTGAACGTTAAAAAAAACGCCAAAAAAATGTTTTCAGCCCAAGCGGGCTATGTTAATCTATTCGGCGTTAGTATGAATCGCTTCTTTCGAGTCTGCGGGCAATGGTGCCCTTGTCCTCTGGAGCGGCTACCTGAGCCTTAAGGAGGTCACATGGGTAAAAAACTATATGTCGGTAATCTTCCATTTTCAGCAACAGATCAGATTTTACATGACACATTCTCGCAATGTGGAACTGTAGAGTCCTCTAAAATCATCACGGACCGTGATTCTGGTCGCAGCAAAGGTTTCGGCTTCGTTGAAATGTCAACAGAAGCAGAAGCTCAAGACGCGATTGCAAAGTTCAACGGCGCGGACTACGAAGGTCGTCCTATGACCGTGAACGAAGCAAAGCCAATGGCTCCTCGTGAGAACCGCGGCGGCGGAGGCTTCGGCGGTGGACGTGGTGGACGTGGCGGCGCAGGCGGTGGAAACCGTGGCGGACGCTGGTAATCCTTACCAAAGTTAATAGATTTAAAAACCCCACCTCGAAAGAGGTGGGGTTTTTTTTTGTGGATTTGTCCGTGTAATCAGGACAAGTCGAGAAAGTCATTCTCAGGACGTTGCAAAAAATCATTTTGTGTAACACATGACAAAAAATTCTAGGAAAATTTGATGAAATCAATTCTCGATCGGGTTTTGCAGACGCCAACTTACGGATTTGAGCGCGATGGAGTATTCTATAAACCAACACGCCAAGAGATTTGGCGCGAGTTCATTAGGAAAACAAACCCTTTTGTAGATCAGAAAAATTGGTTAGCGTTTTGGAGTTGGGCGACCACTCTTAGTTTTGCGGTGCCTTTGATTATCTTCCTCGTAAAATTTTTTAGCTTCAAGTTACTCTTGCTGGGTTTCGTTTATAGCATGGTTATTCTTGGGAGCTTTGGAACTTTTTGGTTTCATCGCTATGGCACTCATGGCGCCTTTAAGTTTACTTCTAAATTCGCCAGATTTCTGTGTAGAAATTTGGTAATTAAAATCATCCCGGATGAAGTTTACATAATCTCTCATCACGTGCACCATCGTCGGTCGGAACAGGCAGGCGATCCCTACAATGTCCATGGGGGGTGGCTTTATTGCTTTCTTGCCGACGTTAATCACCAGGCTATAAATCGCGATTTAAGCCTAAAAGACTATCAACAGGTTCAGCGACTTATGGCTCCTACCGTAGTTAGAATGAATTCTTATTCGGAATATTTACGATGGGGATCTGTTTGTCATCCACTCTGTACGGTGCTTCATTACGCTTTAAATTGGGGTTTCTGGTACGGAGTGTTCTATCTGATAGGAGGTCATGCTTTAGCGTGTTGCCTTTTTGGTTCTGCTGGAGTGTGGGCGATAGGGGTTAGGACGTATAATTTCGAAGGCCACGGGGGAGGCAGAAACCTGCAGAAAGACGGAAAGGATTTTCACCGAGAAGATCTATCCGTCAACCAGTTGTGGCCCGGCTACGTGGCTGGGGAGTGGCATAATAATCATCATATGTATCCAAGTGGCGCTAGGTCAGGATTTCTACCTTATCAACTTGATCTACCTTGGTTATGGATAAGATTACTTAGGTCTCTAAAAATAGTTTCCCATGTGAGAGATTACAAAAATGATTTTCTTACTGAAATTCACACTAAGAATAGCGCCTAATCTCTTATGTCTCGGGTAAGGATCGCTATCATCGGCAGCGGTCCTGCCGGTCTCATGGCAGCAGAATTCGCTCGACGAAGTGGCTCTGAAGTCACCATCTTTGAGAAACGCCCCTCTTTAGGGCGGAAAATCCTTATCGCAGGAAGCTCAAGGCTCAATATTACGTATGACGTTGGTCTGGAGACTTTCATAAATTTCTATAGGTGCCGTGAGGTTAATGATCGTCAGATGATTGATCAGTGTTTGCGGTTTTTTAAGCCCAGTGATTGGATAAAATATCTTGCCGATATAAACGTCGAGTCTTTCGTTGGTACAAGTGGACGCGTACTCATCAAGGATCAGAAAGCAAGTCACGCTCTAAAAGTCTGGACTGAGAAACTAAAGGCGATGGGAGTCTCCACTGAAACAAAAATGGAACTCTATGAACTGAAAGCACACGATCAGCGAGTGGACCTTTGCTTTAGACCCTATCCGCATGATCAGAGTGTAGAGCCTACCATACGGTCCTTTGATGCTTGCATCCTTGCTCTTGGTAGCCCTGCCTGGGAAACGCAAACTGCTTCACAACTTTCGCAGCTTTTAGAACCACATGGAGTTCAAATACGTCCTTTTATACCTTCAAATGTAGGCTATTCTTTGCCTAATTTAGAAAAATTTCTTAAAGAGTGTGAAGGTCGTCCCTTAAAGAACTGCGCACTCACAACAGCAAGTGGTACCAAACGGGGCGATATCATGGTGACATCTTACGGAATCGAGGGAACGCCTGTGTATTATGTTGGCACCTCGGGGCTTGCTACCTTGAACTTAAAACCGAATGTCAGTCACGAACGTTGGCTCATAGAACTCTTAAAGCCTGCAAAAGAAAACTACTCTCCGATGCGGCGAATGCAGAGGTTAGGGGGTTTATCGGAATCCTCTTATGCACTGTTATACCATACGGCCCCAGACGCAGCTCGTAGTTCCATTGAAAAACTCGCCCAGTTTGCACAAGCCGTACCCTTAGAGTTGGTAGCCCCGAGGACATTGGAAGAGTCTATTTCTGCGAGTGGGGGAGTGTGTTTTTCAGAACTAGATCGTGATTTCCAGTTAAAGCGGCTACCTAAAGTTTATGCGATTGGTGAAATGCTGGATTGGGATGCGCCCACGGGGGGGTTCCTTATCCAGGGCTGTGTATCTATGGGCGCGTACGTAGGAGCAAAAATAGCGGGCTCGATTTCTTGATTGTGTTCGGGTCCAAATCCTTTACTTTAGTCCCGAATGGGAACCTTATGAAAATCGGACAAAAATTACATCGTATGCGTCAGTTGCAGCTCGTTTTGTTCGCTTTGATTTTTGTGCTTCATGGGTGTTCGTCTTCGCGTCTGAAGCAGGAGCAACTAGAGAAAATTAGAACTGTTTCTACTTTCGTCTTTCTTCCAAAAGAAATTCCCATTATTGCTACTGGTTTTTTTGAGAATAAAATCCGTAACGCCAATGTTTCCGCGTGGAACTTGGCGGAAGTTTTAGGTAAGCGGCTCTCAGAGCGTATCGAACAACATGGGCTAAAGTCCTTGATTCTGAATCCCGATCTGAGCCAAATCCAGAAAGACCTAGAGAGAAGCAAAAAAACCTGGCTAAGGAAAGCCTATGTTCATCCCTATAAAAGGCTAGAGGAATACGCCCTTCAGATTTCTAAAGAAAAAGGAGCAGACCACCTGATACTCGTTTATCCATTTAATGTAGACGAAACTCCGATGATCCCAGGGTCTGGTTACGGACTCGTTTGCGAGACTATGTTAACGGGCAGTCGTTGGAAGCCCTATTATTCACTTCAATTGGTAGTAAAAGATGTCGCTACCCAAAAAACTCTAGCAATAAGTGTAATTCCTTACGGGGAAACCAAGCATTGGAAAGAAAAGTCTCCGAGCTGTCGCAAAGACTTAGAGAAAACAGACAGTGAGATCGTAGAGGTATATAGGGACGAATTTCACCAAAGAGGAAAAGAAATTATGGACTCTTTCGTAGAGAAAATAGGACTTTAAAGTTCTTAGGCGCAAGTTTTTCATCGGAAATATAGGGTTCATTAAATCGTGTCAAACAATCTACTTCAGCTTCAAAACGGCTATAAACAATACGGGTCTAAAATTCTTTTTGAGGATGCAAGCCTAGCCATAAACGGAGATGAGCATGTAGGGATCATCGGTCCTAACGGAGCAGGTAAGTCGACACTATTTAAAATATTACTAGGGCTAGAGGAATTAGATAGCGGCGTCATTGTTAAAGCAAGAAACACGAAGGTAGCTTACCTCTCTCAGCAAGATCATTGGGATGAGAGCGAAACGGGTCAGAGTTACTTAGAGAAGAACTGCTCTATGCCTATGTGGCAATTAGAACAAATAGCGCCGAGCTTGGGATTAAATCTAGATTACTTCAGTAAACGCATGCTCTCGTTAAGTGGCGGGTATCGCATGAGGTTTAAAATACTGGGCTTGGTTGGGCAAGAACCCGATCTTATGCTCCTTGATGAGCCCACGAATTATTTGGACCTAGAAACGACGCTTGTTTTGGAGCGCTTCTTACAAAGTTATGAGAAGGCGTTTTTACTCATCTCTCATGACCGCGAATTTCTCAAACGAACCACCGATGTCACGGTAGAAGTCGAATCGAGAGAAATCACTAAGTACCCAGGAAATATAGATGATTACTTTGAGCAAAAAGCCCTGTTAAGAAGCCAATTAGAAGCTCAAGCGCAAAGCCAGGCCGATAAGCGTAAAACAGTATTAGATTTTGTGGCGCGCTTTGGGGCCAAGGCTACCAAAGCTAAACAAGCACAATCGCGATTAAAGTCTCTGGATCGTATGGAGACTATAGAACTTAAAGAAATTCCCACCAGGGCCACGATCCGAATACCTGAGCCCGATAGGGTAGGTAAGACGATGGTGACCCTGAAGGGCGGAGCGTTCGGGTATGATGGGCGCGCGATTGTGGCGTCAGAAGACTTATATTTAGGGCGGGCAGAACGATTAGCGGTAGTAGGATTTAACGGCGCTGGAAAATCCACGCTTCTAAAAGGTCTTGCGGGTAGTCTTGCACCTATAAAGGGAACTCTCACTTTAGGCTACGAAGTCAAAGTAGGGTATTTTGCACAACACGTCGCAGAGGCGTTAGATCCGGAGCAGACCGTATACGAAGCATTAAATAATGATTATGGAACGTCGATTACGCCACAAATGATTAAAGACTTAGCGGGATCACTTCTATTTTCTGGAGATGATATCAGAAAAAAAATCAAAGTTTTATCTGGCGGCGAAAAGGCCCGCGTCGCTTTAGGGCAAATTCTACTCATGCGCGCAGGCGTGCTGATTCTAGATGAACCTACGAACCACTTGGATTTCGATACGGTTGAGGCACTTGTTAAAGCCCTCGCGAAATTCGAAGGCGTTGTGGTGTTTGTGAGCCATGACAGGGGATTTGTGAGTAGACTTTCGACCAAGCTCTTATCTGTAGAACGGGTCTCAGACCAAGCACCTAGTCGTGCGATTGTATATCTTAAGTCATACGACGAGTATTTATTTGAAACGAGTCAGAAGATATTTCAGTCCACAGAAACAAAAACAACCGCGACAAGCGCTAAGAAAAGCTCCACAGGTAGCTCGGGCCAGAGAAACAACGAAACTAGATTGTCCGGGAAAGCCATGGAAAAGGCAGTGCTAAAAATCGAAAAACGATTGAGCCAGATCGCAATTCAAATGCGCGAGGTCTCTGCAAGTCTTGAGGTGAGTGAGATCCCAGACCACGAGAGAAACACGCTACTAGAGACGCTTTCTCAACTGCACGAGGAATCGACAAAACTTGAAGACGAGTGGATGCTCATGAACGAGTCTTCCTAGAAAAAGATCCCCGCTCATGGCGTGTGACTTAAGAAAGCGTGATACTCTCTAGCTTCACTTCTACCTTAGGTCGATCCATCGCATCTCTCGCGACGAGAGAGATTTTCTTTACGATGTCCATTCCGCTTGTGACTTCCCCAAAAATCGTGTGCTTCCGGTTCAACCAAGGGGTCGCTTTCAAGGTGACGAAAAACTGGGAGCCATTGGTGTTTGGCCCAGCATTAGCCATAGCTAAAATTCCTTCTTTAGAAAAATTGTCTGACGCTTGCACCTCGTCTTCAAAACGGTAGCCCGGCCCACCGGTGCCTTTGCCAAGCGGATCGCCACCTTGGATCATAAAATCTGGTATGACCCTATGAAAAACCGTCCCGTTATATAGAGGTTTGTCTTTCATTTTTTCGCCAGACTGAGGGTGCGTCCACTCTTTCGTCCCCGTAACAAGCCCAATAAAGTTTTCCACTGTCTTTGGAGCACGGTCTTTAAACAGCGTGATGGTGAAACTTCCTAGTGAAGTCTTAAAAACAGCGGTAGTTTGGTTCATGGACCTACGAATACAATTTTTATGGCCTTTACTCAAACAAATTAGAAAGTCACGCCGAGCTTTGTTTGATCTAACTCACGCACAAAGTTGGTAAATGCCTTTTCACCCACTTCTATGCGAATACGCTTCAAAGCAAAGTTCCAGAACTGTTGCCTTAGTATAGCGGTATGCTCTGAGAGCGACGAGATCTCACGCGATATGGGAACATCCCCGCCGCTTAGAGTACGAACTCCCTCAACTGAACCTTCAAGGCCTCGCATCGATAGGCCCTGATAGAAAGTCTCGTTCTGGGTAACTATCGCGCTGAGTTCGGTCAAACTGTCTAAACGAATTAAATAAACGAGATACTCTACGAAGATCGAAGTCAGGGGATTGTCTTGTAACTCAGCCATCGAGCTAAAGGGTAAAATAGAGGTCACAGGAACATAAGGCCCAACCTTCGTGCTGACTCCAAAAAACCTTATGACCTCCGGGACAACAACCCTCGGCATCTGAAAACTAGCTTGAGCTGATGCCAGAGTACTTAAAAATCCATTTACTCTAGAGCTAAAAAATTGGCTAGAGAGTATCTGATGCTTAAGCTCGGGAAAATCTTCTACACCCGAAAGAAGCGCTAGAACAACAGCATGAGGAAGATCGTGTGGCTTATCAAAAATCTTCCTCACCTGATCAACATTCAGAGAGGCAATTAGGCTTTTTAGATCTGCCAAGAAATCGTACGCTTTTATAGTAAAAGCATCTAAATTATAGAACGATCCTATGTGATTAAGATTCGCGGCAAATTTCTTTGTGGTGACTACTTGATTCAGTAAGATGCCAAGGTCTTTGTGGGATTCGAGTATTCTTACTCTCTCCTCGGTCGGACTCAGTATGAACTCTAAGCCCTCTCGCATCACTTCTAAACGCTTAGTGTCTGCATAGAATTGAAAGCCTAAATTATTCAGTTTCTTGCGGAAATCTCCCCTAGTTTGAATCTTGTTTTCTACGACTTTCTGGAAAACTCTTTTGAGACTACGTAACTTAAGCTTTCGTTGATTTAGGTTTAACGGAAGAAATTCGTGACTTACTTCGTGAAAAACAGAGTACACACGTTCGTCGTCGCTTGGGAGGCTATCAAATAGGTCGCCGTTAAAATATACCCAGCTCGATTCGGAGCCGCCTAACGGCCGAACCGCAAGTTGCCCGAATTTTTTCTTAGGAACTTTGAGAGTACCTTTTCGGTCCGTTACGGACACTGGTTCAAGCTCGCCGGTAAAACACCAAAGCGTATCTCTTACACTTCGGTCCATGGTTAGCGCCAGGTACCAATCGAGTTTACGGATACTTTCTAACATAGGGCTATACCTTGGAAGTGTCTCAATAAACTCCGCGCCTTCAAAAAGATCACAAATGAAAGCTTTGTTATCATCTAACAACCGCGGTTTTCCATTTACGTACTCCACGTGTGCGCCTCCCTTAGTGCGCTCTCCAGCCACAGCCTCGAGATAAATGCAAAACAACCCTAGAAATGCTGTAAGAATAAAGATCGTGTGCTTTGTCTTCATAAGTGATGTCCTCATATTTTGTTACTTCCCTTCCTGTTTGATAAACGGATCATATGGATACCGGCATGATACACCTCAGCTCCCGACTTTCGACTTTCAGAGAGCTTTACAAGTTCATCCAGACAACTATCAAAAATCTTTTCTGCTGCTTTCAACTGGTCGCTTGATAGAGCAATATTCTGGGTCGACGTATAGCGCTCATGAGGTCCTTGTTGGGTTAAGGCCTCTATAGTTTTCTGAAGTAGCTGAGAGTGGTATTTACGTAACGCCTCATTAGGAACAGTGGACTGCACGCGGATCAATGAATCTATTTTTCGGTAGCGTCCGGGACCTTGTTTCTCCACCAATTCAAGTCGCTCCATACGTTCTAATGCGAGTTCGATCTCCATTGCACGTACGCCTAAAACCTTAGCGGCGTTAGCTACCGTGAAATTAAAGTCCTTAATATCTAAAAGCCTTAAAACAGCGAAATGATACCAATCTGAAACCACGATGAACTGATCCACTGATAAGTCTCTAGGTTTCATACCTTCTGGCGCGATTTGCTCGAGCTTACGCAATAAAATAGTTTTTACTTGAACGTTCTTCGCCCGCTCTACTCTGACTAGTGTAACAAAGAAATCGCGCTCTAGGTCTTTGAACCCTAACTTACTGCAAAGTAGGGTTGCTAAGTCTTCCGTAAGATTTCTTTTCCCGCTTAACACCTCAGAGATGAGTGATGGAGACACACCCAACATCCGCGCCAAAGATCTTAACGAAAATTTTGGATTCCGTTTCGATCTACGGACGAGTTCCTCTTTAAGAAAACTCCGGTAGTTATAGGTATGTTCTAGTGCCATATGGTCTCTTACTGCCTACAGTCAAAGGGCAACTCGGTCACGGAAGTAGGATAGTCTTGGGAAAGAAGGATCTGACGAAGCTGACTTGTGTCTTTGTTTAGCCTAGGAATCACAAGAGTAGTTTTGTCACCTAGAACAATGTTGTAGTTCGCATCATATTCTGTGATCGCTTGTAAGATCGTGAGATAATTGGCTGCTGAAAACGTGACACAGGTAAAACTTCTGCATCCCTCCAACAGAAAATCGATGATGTAGTTTCTAAAAACACTATTAACGTCGTCATTAAAGTCCGCGCGATATTTTTTACCATTAAAAGTCACTATATCCGCTAAACCAGCACGAGTTTTTACGGAAAATGGAAGCTCACCAAAAATGAAATAGATACGCTCCAAAGCCTCATGGTATTTTTTCGTAAAGCCTTCTATCTTATGCTTAAGTTTTTCGAGTATGATTTTTTTACTTGGCGCTACCTGCTCCGGTCTATAGATCACGGTATTTAAAAGGGAGTTGTAGTTCATAATCTCTTCTGTAAATGCAGGCCGAAGTTCAGTGGTTAAAAACTTCTCAAGTTCGCCCTGAATGGATCCTAACTGGGCGCTTAAAGTTTTTGTCTTATCTAGGTAATCCGAATGGAGATTGTTCTGATCCTCGCGCTCGGCATTGATAACCTGGAGAAGACTTTTCATTTTTTCGGTGGTGAGTTCGATCTGCGCTTTTAATAGCTGATCGCTCTCTAGTGGTGTTTCTTGAGCTTTAGCTGTCGATACTATTAAGACTAGCGATAATAAACTTAGGTGAATGTTTGAAAGTGAGTATGTTTTCATAGGGTCTCCAAAATAGTTTGTAGTTTCTTGAATCGTCGTTCTGAAAGACGGCAGTCAACTTTAGAATCGAGTGACGTCATCGCGGTCATCGGCTTACGCATTCTTAAATACTGAATCTGATGTCTTAGAGCTTTCAACTGCCCACCTAGGGCTTTTCGAATCTGGGATGAGAACGGTATTGCATTTACAATTGCTATAATCGCGAAAGCTAGGATGACCGGAGTGAAAGCAAGTAGAGCGCCTCCAAGAGTAAACCACAAAACAGAACTAGTAATCGGTGTTCCTAGTGCTAACATTCCAGTAACAAATCCAATAAAACCACCGGCAAAAGGTGCGACAGCTACCACGTCCAGATCAAGTCTGTCTTTCTCAAAATACCCACCCCGAGTTCCAGTAAAGTTGTAGTGTCTAACGTAGGATCCTTTGAAAAAAACCTGACTTGTATATTCTCTCAAGACTGGGATTTGCTCAAATGTTAGAAGTTCGCTTGATTTGGTAGCTTGAACAGGAGCAACGTTAACGTTTTTAACCATCTGCTTAAGGTAACCTAAAAAAACGTCCTTCTTTTCTTTTCTAATCAAGTAGACTGCGCCTATGAGTTCAGTCCCGTTCTTTCTAAACTGAACTTTCTTGCACTTCTTCACATCTTCAATGTCTTCTAAACAAACGAGCTCTAGTGTTTGCTTTTTTCTTTTTGAGATGACTGTTTGACCTAAGGGCTTAAAGAGCTGGATTTGTTCTAAAGAGTAAAGTGACGTCTCGCTTATGTCAGCGGCTTCTTTAACCGTGACCGGAATTTCATCGGGAAGACTATTCTCTAGTTTCTCTACTATGTTCAATAGCTCTTTCTGGATGTTCTCAGGCGAAATCAATAAATCTTCCGAATTCAACTCTTCTAATCTCTCATCTGTGTTTAGTGTATTGCCAAAGCTCTGATGCGGTAATGCTAGACTGAAGGTTATCATTATTACTAATATTCTGATTGCATACTGTTTCACTTTCAAATTCTCCCACCTCACGTTGCACCGACCATTTCGAGTAGTTTACAAAAGTTTTTTTCAGAAATTTTCATTGACTCAGAATTCGGTTCGAACATTTTAGTCGTAGCCTTACGAATCCTTGAGCCCAATTTTTTATAGTGAAGGGAATTCGCGGTTTTTACTGAGAGATGCTGTGCTGCCTTGTATGCTTTGTATCCGCCAACAAAGGTGTTACCGAAAGCTAACAGCAAGAATCCTAGAACAAATGGACCTACCAGAACTGCCAGCGGTGTCGATACTCCTATAATCCACATGGCGGTTTCACTGATCGTCCACAGCTCCAAGGCACCGTAAGCTAGAAGTGCGCCGAGAGCTCCACCCCAGACGATAGTCACAAAAATTGCCCCAGCCGTATTCCAGCCAGTAATTTCTCCTTTGTAACGATCCGCATGCTTTTCGATCATAGGAACATCGGCTAAACCTAACCAACTCGATGTATCTCTAGCTGCCTCGTTCCGCTTTAGTTGTTCTTTATCTAAAAGATTTGAGATGTACTCTAAGAATACCTCTTTTTTCTTTTTCTTAATTAAATACACATCACCCACAAGATCTTGCCCGTTTTTTCGGTACTGGATTCTCTTGCATTTTGCGAGCTCTGTGGAATCCTCTACGCAAACCACTTCGAGAGTTTGATTTGATTTTCTAGCGATAATTTTACCTCCTAAGGGAGGTAAAAATTCTACTCTTGATAAGTAAGTATCAGTGTTTTGCTCTGCTTCTGCAGCTGTTTCCCTAACTAAGTAAGGAATTTCATCCGGGAGGTTTTTCTCTAAGTTTGTGAGAAATTCTCTAATCTGTTTAGGCGTGATCTTTGGCGTCGATACCATTGTTTCCGGATCTACTGAAACAAGCGAAGAAGACTCGTATTCCGTACCCAGCGCATGACTCCCGTGAGGAAACGCCAAACTCGCCACCAACAAGTAAATAAAAAATTTTAGGCTTAGACACCGCATGATTTGACCCATCCTTCTTTTCTCAAGCGGGTCCTATGTCAACACCAGTGGGGAGTCAAACGAGAAGTGAACAAATTGATCTCAAAATGAGAACACTCATGCCGGTATACCAGTATGAGGTAGGAAATTTTCTACAGCTTTAGAATAGTTTTTAATTTCTATCTGACTTACCAACCTCTGATCGTGGGTCACAACGATACACCCGACGTCGAGCTTGGTAAGATCCAGTAAAGTATCCGCAAACACCTTGACCCTATCCGTGTCTAGTGATGCGGTCGGTTCATCGAATAAAATAAACTCTGGCTGTAGCATGAGCGCTCGGGCGATCGCGACTCTTTGCGCCTGACCACCTGAAATTTTAGCAGGCATTCTATGACTTAAGCCATGTAAGTCAAACTGCTGTAGTAAACGTAAGGCTTCAACTTCAGCATGATTCTTATGCATTCTTAGAACCTTCCTAGGCGCTAGCGTTAAATTTTCTAACACAGTAAGATGTGGAAATAAGTGGAGTCCTTGATACACTACCCCAAGATTCTGTCGCCCTAACCCTTCTTTGATTACTTCCCCTTCGGTCGGAAGTATCTCATCAGAAAGAAGGCGTAGTAAGGTTGTTTTGCCAACGCCTGAAGGACCCAAGATCGCGTGGAGAAAGCCCTTTTGAAATTTACAGTTTAAGCCCCTAAATAGAAATTTCCCGTGCTTAGAATATCGGAATCCTAAACTTCTTAGCTCTATATAGACTGTCTTAGTGGACTCCATCTTGCGCCTCAAGGAGAAGTTTCTGAACCGGCCGCCAAAGGAAAATCACTCCGGTAAACACTAAGTAAATGAGAGCGACTGTTGCTAATGCTGGAACCGGCTTGAAAGTTTCGGAAGTCAATCTCGTTCCCGCTAACGATAGCTCAAGTACACCGATGGAAGAGGCAAGGGCGCTGTCTTTAAGTAAAGCTGCAGTGTTACTAAGAAATGGCAATGTCGCCCGATCAGACGCTTGCGGTAGTAGAACAAATATAAAAGTTTGGAATCGACTAAGCCCCAGGGACCTGGCCACCTTTGACTGGCCGTCGTCTATACTTAAGAGTGCCCCACGAAAAGCCTCCGCATGATACGCCCCTACATTTAAACCAAGCGCCAGCGCTGCGGCCTTCCACTCATCGATAGAAATATTTAAACCAAAACTAGCTAATACTTCTGGGAGTGCAAAAAAAATAATAAAAATCTGGACCAAGAGGGGCGTTCCTTGCGTAAAGATCGTGAAAGCTTGAGCTAGATACTGAGTCCCAAGCCATTTCACCTCTTTCATCCAGGCTACTAATATTCCAACAAAAAAACCTAAAATAGTTGCACTGAGAGTGAGAAGCAGTGTAGCTTTTGCACCCATGAGAAAAAGATCCCGGCGCGCGGCTATAACCTCAGGCGCAAACGGAAGGCTGATTCTTACAACCTGATAGGCAATACACGAGAACAGAATAAGTGCGAAAGCGCCTACCAAGGCTCGGTTTATACTTGAACGCATCCACGTGCTCTGCCAAATCTTCCGCATGAAGAAAACCGTACTTAAGTCCTATGTCCTGAGTCTAGTCATTTGCATGGGAACTCTCGAGGCATTCGCAAATAAACCGAGGTCCATGAATGAAATTATGGCTTCAGGAGAATTGGTCATCGGCATAGACGGTGAAAGCCCGCCTTATAATTTCTATGAAGGGACTGAGCCCAAAGGGTTTGAAGTGGATCTAGGTCGGGCGATCGCAGACAAACTTAAATTAAAGCCTGTGTTTAAACAGGGGGCATTCAAAGCCATGATTTTAGGGCTTCAAAACGGGACCTATGACGCGATTTTAGTACACCATACGATCTCAGACGAGCGGAAGAAAGCCGTGCATTTTGTATCGCCTTTTTTCTGTTCGGGTTCTGCTTGGTACACAAACGATCCTAAACTCACGGATCTAAAGTCTATCGGAAATGCTTCGGTCGCTTTCCCTGTCGGTATGGTTTACGGCGACCTTATTAAGAAAGAAGCCCCCCAAGTCGAATTCAAAACTCTAAACTCCGAAATCGAGGCGTTCCAGTACGTGAATGCCGGCAAGGCGCAAATATGGGTGACCGATGAGATCATTGGTGATGGGATCTTAAAAAAGAATCCAGAATCCAAAATAAAAAAACGTTATCGCTTTGTCACCGATGTTATGGGAATTTTGGTCGCACACAACGAAGACAAGTCCCTACCCGAATGGTCTGCACACTTTGAGAAAACCTATCAGGGACTTGTGAAAGACAAAACCTACGCAAAACTAGCGAAACAATACTTTGGTCGAGATACCAGTTGTTTAGGGAAGTAGAGGGCTAGGACTTCTCACTTCGACCACTCAAGCATTTTCTCGAGCGGTACTTTCGCACGTTGAAGTAGGTCCTCCGGCATGACTAGCTCCGGTGACTCATCTCTGAGTGCTAAGTAGATTTTTTCTAATGTGTTTAGTCTCATAAACGGGCACTCATTACAGGCGCAGTTCTGATTAGGGGGAGCTGCTAAAAAAATCTTCTCAGGCGAAGCTTTCTGCATCTGATGAATAATCCCCGCTTCTGTAGCCACGATAAACTTCTGCGCAGAATCGGAGATTGTATATTTTAAAAGCGCAGAGGTGCTTCCAATGAACACAGCTTTGTCTAGTAAGGATTCTTCGCACTCAGGGTGGGCGATAAGCTTAGCGTCAGGATGTTGTGTTTTTAGCTCTAGAATTTTGCGCTCCGAAAAAGTCTCATGCACGATACAGGAGCCTTGCCAAAGTTTAAGTGGGCGGCCAGTTTTTTTTGCGAGATAAGCTCCAAGGTTTCTGTCCGGAGCAAAAATAATTTTTTCTTCTTTTGGAAATCGCTCCAAGATTCTGACTGCGTTTGAGCTTGTACAGATGACATCGCTCATCGCTTTGATTTCAGCTGAGCAGTTAATATAGCTCACCACCTTGTGATCAGGGTACTTCTCCTTAAACGCTTGGAATGCTTTTGGCGGACAGGAGTCTGACAGGGAGCAGCCGGCTCTTAAGTCTGGAAGGAGTACTTTAGCCTTGGGGTTTAAGATCTTTGCCCCCTCGGCCATGAAGTGGACCCCGGCAAAAAGGATGATTTTAGCCTGAGATTTTGCTGCCTGTCTTGCAAGCTCAAGGGAGTCTCCCACAAAGTCTGCTAGGTCTTGAATATCGGAATCTTGGTAGTAATGGGCTAATATGATTGCGTTTTTCTGTTTTGCGAGTTCTTTGATTGCACCAATCAGGTCATGAGGAAGGGGTATAGCGGTTGGAGTGTTCATGGTGGGGTCTGTGATACCTGTTCAGATTCACTAGAGCAAGAAAGGGATCTTGTGCTAGGCTCGGAAGCCTCATGGATTCAAAATGGACAAAACTCGGCTTCGGTTGGTTAAAATCGAAGCAAACTGAAAAAGCTCCCGACACTAAGCCAGAGCCGCGAGAACAGGATTCCCTCCATTCTCGTCCATTGGTGCTCAAACACGGTCAGGCGATGCGGGTGATTTTTCATTTTCCAGAAGAAGATAGTACCTATGTTGATCACGCAATGGTCACCCTGTTTGAATCGGGCATAGTGCATATAAAAAGCCAACACGAAGAGACTACGACCCATGTGCAGTACTGCGAGGTGCTTTGGCGCTACGAGTCTGACGAGTCTGCAGCACAAGTCACGCCACTAAGGGTCATTCGCAGCAAGGGTAAAGACGCCCCTCCTGCGCAGCCTGAGAAATAAATTCGCTTAAGTTTTGTTTTTAATCTTTGTATCCCAAAAAAAATCTTTCTAAGGTGATGGAGATTTCCAAGCGAGATTTATTTTTAAGGGAGTACAAAGTTCATGAGTTCTGCGATTCAAGGTCAGGCGATAACGATTTCAAACGGCAAGCTTCAAGTTCCCGATCATCCTGTGATCCCATTTATTGAAGGCGATGGAACGGGTCCGGATATCTGGAAAGCGTCGAAGTTTGTACTCGATTCAGCAGTAGAAAAGGCCTACCAAGGTAAGCGCAAGATAGATTGGCTTGAAGTTTATGCTGGAGAGAAAGCTTTTAACAAATTTCAGAATTGGCTCCCCGAGGAAACTCTCACCACATTAAAGAAATATCTGGTTTCTATCAAAGGACCGCTCACCACGCCTATTGGAGGCGGAATCAGAAGTTTGAACGTCGCACTTAGGCAGAGTTTAGATTTATATGTATGCCTAAGGCCGGTGCGTTGGTTTCAAGGCGTACCCTCGCCAGTCAAGGCACCCGGTGAAGTCAATATGGTCATCTTTCGGGAAAACACAGAAGACATCTACGCAGGTATTGAATTTGAGGCTGGCTCTGATGGAGTAAAGAAATTACTTGGCTTTCTGAAGGACTCCTTCCCGAAAGAGTACGCTAAGATTCGTTTCCCTGAATCCACTGGGATTGGAATTAAGTCGGTGTCTAAAGAGGGCACCGAGAGGCTCATTAAATCAGCCATCGAGTATGCGATCAGAGAAAAGCGAAAATCTCTGACCTTAGTTCATAAAGGTAACATTATGAAATTTACGGAAGGAGGATTCCGTAAGTGGGGTTATGCATTCTTAGAGTCCAAGTTTGCAGACAAAGTCTACACATGGGATCAGTTTGATCGTACCAAAGCAGCTAAAGGCGAGGAAGCTGCGAACACAGAGATGAAAGCCGCACAAGATTCAGGCAAGATTATTGTTAAAGATGCGATTGCTGACATTGCTTTGCAGCAGGTGCTTACTCGTCCGGGAGATTTCGATGTCATTGCCACGCTTAATTTGAATGGCGACTATTTAAGTGATGCGCTTGCCGCGCAAGTAGGTGGAATAGGGATTGCTCCTGGCGGCAACATCAACGAGGTGACTGGGCACGCGGTATTTGAAGCCACCCACGGGACGGCTCCGAAATATGCAAATCTAGACAAAGTAAATCCAGGATCTGTGATTCTCTCCGGCGAAATGATGCTCAGGTATATGGGTTGGGTTGAAGCCGCAGACTTAATCATTAAAGGTATGGACGGAGCGATCGGGGCACGTAAAGTGACGTATGATTTTGCACGCCTCATGAAGATTGCAAGCGTGCCCGGCGTAGAGGAAGTAAAGACCTCTCAGTTCGGGGAGCAAATCGTAAAGTTCATGTCTTAATAAAAACGGTTCGTAAAATTAGACACTAGTAACAAAAAAGGAGAATGCATTTATGATTCAAAGAAGACCAAAAATAGCAGTCATCGGAGCAGGTTTCGTAGGTAGCACCTGCGCACACTGGGCAGCATCGAAAGAGCTAGGAGATGTAGCGCTTATTGACATTAATGGTGATGCAGCCGCAGGCAGGGCACTTGACTTATTTGAAGCAAGCCCCGTGGAAGGATTTGATTCAAGAGTAGTGGGGGGTTCAGATTATGCGTTAGCTAAGGACGCTGATGTAGTGATTATCACTGCAGGCCTGCCACGTAAACCCGGCATGAGCCGTGATGATCTCCTTTCCACGAATGCAAAGATCGTTAACGAATGCGCCTCTCAAGCCGCAAAATCAGCACCGGACTCGGTCCTTATTATCGTTTCAAACCCACTAGATGCCATGTGCCATGTGGCGATGAAGGCGAGTGGGTTTCCGAGAGAGCGAGTCCTTGGTATGGCGGGTGTGCTGGACGGCGCAAGATTTAGGTCTTTTATCGCGATGGAACTCGATGTGAGCGTGGAAGATGTGCAGGCATTTGTGTTCGGTGGTCACGGCGATACGATGGTTCCAATGCCAAGATACGTCTCCGTAGGTGGGGTGCCGCTGGAGCAGCTTCTGTCGGCAGAAAAAATCGCAGCACTTGTAGAGCGTACCCGAAAAGGGGGTGCTGAAATTGTGAACTTACTGAAAACAGGTTCTGCTTATTACGCTCCAGCTGCTAGCGCTGTGCAGATGGCGGAAGCAATCGTGAGAGATAAAAAAAGATACCTTCCATGCGCGGTCCTGTTAGAGGGTGAGTATGGGCAGAAAGGACTGTTCTGTGGAGTGATCGCAAAACTCGGCAAAAAAGGCTTAGAAGGTATCCCAGTTTTAGAATTGAATGCGGTTGAGAAAGAAATGTTTCAGAAATCCGCGGCCTCTGTGCAGGAACTCGTAGATGCGATGAAGAAGTTAGGCGTCTAGGTTTTTATTACATCGACTCAATTTAAGAGAAGGAAATGTTCACGTGAATATTCATGAATATCAGGCAAAATCGATTTTGAAGTCATTTGGAGTGTTAACCGGCGAGGGAGTGCTGGTGGAAGAAGGCGCAGGCTTTGAAGAAAAAGCTCGTCAGGCTGCGGAGTCGTTGTTTCGAAAAGGCGCTAAAGCGGTGGTCGTTAAGGCGCAGATACACGCAGGCGGACGCGGAAAAGCAGGAGGAGTCAAGGTCTGTAAAGACGCTACCTCCGCTGAGGAAGCATCCCGCACGATTATGGGTAAAACGCTCGTGACTCCTCAGACCGGTGCCTCAGGTAAGGTTGTCCATAAACTTTGGATTGAAGCTGGTTGCTCTATTGCTAAAGAATTTTATCTTGGCATTGTGACCGATCGTTCCTCTGCAAGTATTGTGATGATGGCTTCGACAGAAGGGGGAATGGAAATCGAGGAAGTAGCAGCCACCCATCCTGAGAAAATCGTAAAGGTCCCTATCTCAGCTGTGACCGGATTTAAGTCCTACCACGGCAGAACCTTAGCAAAAGCGCTTGGGTTGTCGGCTGACGCAACAAAAAAGGCGATTCCTTTTTTTGCAGCTCTTTACAAATGCTATTATGAAAAAGACTGTTCTCTCGTAGAAATTAATCCCTTGGTTCTTACGACCGATGGGGAGTTGTTGGCGCTCGATGCCAAGTTTAATTTTGATGATAACTCACTTTTTAGACAGCCAGATGTGCTTGCGATGAAAGATCCCCTAGAAGAAAACGAACAGGATCTCGAAGCCGCAAAACACGATCTCGCGTACATTGCACTGGATGGCAACATTGGCTGCATGGTGAATGGTGCAGGTCTTGCTATGGCAACGATGGATATCATTAAGCTTCACGGCGGGAGTCCTGCAAATTTTCTAGATGTCGGCGGTGGCGCTAGTAAAGAAAAAGTCATGAACGCGTTTAAAATCATTCTCAAAGATAAAAGCGTAAAAGCGATCTTAGTGAATATATTTGGCGGGATCATGAAGTGCGATATTATTGCAGAAGGTGTGATAGCAGCGGCAAAAGAAATCTCTCTTTCGGTTCCGCTAGTCGTAAGACTTGAAGGGACTAACGTTGAGATGGGAAAGAAAATTCTAGCAAGCAGCGGCTTAAAGATCGTTGCAGCAGATGGATTGAAAGACGCAGCTCTGAAGGTCGTTGCAGCGGCAAGCTCTGTATAGATTTCATAGTTTTATTATTTAAATATTTTTTGGAGAATATGTATTTATGTCAATCTGGGTCAACAAAGAAACTAAGCTTTTAGTCCAAGGTATTACCGGTTCGCAGGGGTATTTTCACGCCAAAGGCTGTGCTGATTACGGTACACATGTTGTTGGGGGTGTGACTCCCGGCCGAGGTGGGCAACAGCATGAGGGGTTTAGCGTTTACGATACTGTACTTGAGGCAAAAGCAAAGACTCAGTGTAATGTGTCGATGATTTTTGTTCCCCCGCCAGGGGCTGCGGACGCGATTTTGGAGGCGATTGATGCAGAAATTCCCCTGATCGTTTGTATCACGGAAGGCATACCGGTTCGAGATATGTTGACAGTGAAACAAGCATTACTTCGTTCAAAATCACGACTGATTGGCCCTAATTGCCCAGGAATTATTACGCCCGGACAATGTAAAATAGGCATCATGCCTGGCTCTATTCATAAGCCAGGTAAAATAGGAGTGGTTTCGAAATCAGGAACCTTGACTTATGAGGCTGTTCATCAACTCACTCAGCTTGGCATTGGCCAAAGCACCTGTGTAGGCATTGGTGGAGACCCGATTCATGGAACGAGTTTCATTGATGTGCTAGAAGCATTCGCGAAAGACCCAGGCACAGATGGTGTGATCATGATTGGAGAGATCGGCGGTAGTGCAGAGGAGGAAGCTGCGGATTACATTAAGCGCGAGTTTAAGAAGCCCGTTGTAGGCTTCATCGGTGGTGCGACGGCTCCTGCAGGTAAACGCATGGGGCATGCGGGCGCGATTATTTCGGGCGGCAAAGGGACTGCTACAGAGAAATTTGCAGCCTTAAAATCAGCGGGTGTCCACGTGACGCATTCACCAGCTGAACTCGGATCTACTCTCAAAGCCGCTATGTCGCTTTAAGAGGACCTTACCTGCGCCAAAATACATATTTAGTTTGTACTCTGCGCTTTTTTTCTCTAACAATACGGCACATCCGACAAATTTATTTTAATCAGGAGATTTATCATGAGCATGGAACGTACTTTTTCGATCATTAAGCCAAATGCAGTTGCCAAAAATGCAATCGGTGAGATTTTAACTCGCTTTGAGAAACAGGGCCTTAGGGTCGCAGCGGCAAAGATGGTGAGACTTTCGAAAGAAAAAGCTGAGGGCTTTTACATTGAGCACAAGGACAGGCCGTTTTTCGGTTCTTTGGTGCAGTTCATGACTTCTGGTCCTGTGTTACTCCTATGTTTAGAAGGAACAAACGCGGTGGCGCTTAATCGTGAAATTATGGGAGCCACAGACCCCGCTAAAGCTCTTCCTGGCACGCTCAGAAAAGATTTTGCAGATTCTATTGAAGCTAACGCAGTGCACGGGTCTGACTCGTTACAGTCCGCTACTCGTGAACTCTCTTATTTCTTTGAGAAGAATGAGATTTTAGGTCGGTTCTAGTCGGTTTTCTGTTACAATTATTCACAGGAGGATGTGTGAATGGATACTAATAAGTTACCGGGTGGCAAGTTTGTTACTCTGGCTGTGAATAGGCTTTCCGAGGCGCAAGGAAAGTTTAAGGGGTTTTTAGATAAAAATACCGCTATCGCAAAGAAATATGCGAATAGGGGTCAGGCTGAGTTCAAAACAAGGCTCAATGACGACCTTGGTAAGTTTCAGAAAATGATTGAGAAAGAACGCCGTGACTTAGAGGCTCTGCAACGCCAAATTCCTAAGGAAATGAATAAGCTATCTAAATTTCTTGTGAAGCAGACCAAAGAGGTCAGGAAGGTTCTAAAGACCTTAAGTAAAAAAGCGCCGATGACTGCAGCAAAGGCGACTCGTGGTAAATCCAAAGTTTCTAGGGTTTCTGCAACTCGGGCGAAAGTTTCAAAGGGTGCCAAGTCAGCATCAAAGAAGCGTACCCCGACGACTCAACTCAGTTCGAACTGATAGCCGCCGAAACTGTTTTTTTATATCTAGTATGGCCTAGGGTGGTAGTTTTACTCCCTGGGCCATCGTGTTTTTAACATAATAGGCGGGTTTAGGTGGGTGGTTCCCATAGGGACGGGGCTAGTCAATGGCTCACAATCGACCTCTTAAGGGAAAGACAGGTGTTGACACGGTGACTCTTTATTGTGCATTTTCGGTAAATATACGAGCTCAGAGATGGCTACTTTGTCGACGGGCGTTTTTTTGATGGTTAATTATACAGGAGATTAGTTTTTACAATTCATGGCGATCATTCCTTCTAACCCAGCTGGGGGTCAATCCAGCGGTGGCGGTCCTTTTTCTCGCGGTCCTAGGCCTAATTCCAGGCGCGAATTACCAGTCAGTAAAGACGAACACCGAATCAACGAACGGATTCGTATCCCTCAGGTCCGCCTCATCGATCAGAACGGTGGACAGGTTGGCGTAGTGCCTACCTCACAGGCCCTTCAGATGGCGCGAGACGCAAACTTAGATTTGGTAGAGATATCCCCGCAATCTTCTCCCCCGGTATGTAAAATTCTAGACTACGGAAAGTTTAAGTACGAAAAGAAGAAAAAAGATCACGAGGCGAAAAAGAAGCAAGTCGTTGTGAAGGTCAAAGAAGTGCAGTTTCGCCCTCGCACGGACGACCATGATTTGGACTTTAAGTTTAAACACATTAAAGGGTTTCTGGAAGATGGCGATAAAGTAAAAATCACCATCATGTTCCGCGGGCGTGAAGTTGCTTACGTTGATCATGGTTACAAGGTCATGCAAAAGCTCGTCGAAGAGATGAAAGATATTTCTATGGTGGAGTCTCCCGCAAAGCTCGAAGGCAAGAAGCTCATGCTTGTGCTTGCCCCCCAAACTCATGGAAAACGTAACCCTAAGCCTGCGGTCACTTTAAAGCCAATTATTAAAGTGCCTACAGAATAGACACCTATAAAGTATTTTTCCGTACAAAAAACAATTTCTCTTGTGAAAGTAGCGGTTTGTAAGGTAACTACCGACAATCAGATTCGATTCACTGTGTGTTTTTGTCAAAACCCCCGTAGGTCGAGGTCTTAAAAGATCTCTTCTCGTTCGGTGTCAAACGGAGAGTCGTACACAATCGATGTTTAATCTAGTGTCCATCTAATGGTTTTCTGGATGTAACGTCACGAACAGGAAAGGGAGCCCATTCATGAAGCTCAAATCAAAGAAAGCAGCCGCTAAACGGTTTAGTTTTACTGCTACAGGCAAAGTAAAATTTAAGCGAACGAACAAACGGCATAATTTAGGCAACAAAAGCGCTGCTCGTAAGTTGAAACTGCGTGCGGCAGGATATTTGTTTGATGGTGATGTTGGACATATTGAAAAATGTCTACCTTACGGATCTAAGTAATTTTTTTAGAATAGGAATTTAAAATGGCCAGAGCAAAACGTGGTACAAAAAGAAGAACACGCAGAAAAAAGATTTTAAAACATGCTGAAGGGTTTGTTTTAGGCAGAAAAGTACAGGCAGCAAGGACCGCAGAAGCGGTCGATAGAAAGTTCGTCTATGCCTATAGAGACCGCAGGCGTAAAAAACGTGAATTCAGGCAGCTTTGGATTGCCAGACTATCTGCGGCTTTAGGGGCGTTTGATATTAGTTACAGTAAATTTATTCAAGCGCTTAAGATCTCAAAGATTGATCTAGATCGCAAAATACTTTCTGAACTCTCTATTCGCGAGCCTTCTGTTTTCGCTTCGATTGTAGAGAAAACAAAATCTAGCCTACAGGCTTAACACCTAGGAAATGGAGCTGCGAGCGTGACGCTAGAGCAGTTGGTCCAGGCGATAGAAGGTTTTCAAGCTAAATACGAAGTCGCTGTAAATGCGCTTTCAGACTCTGCTTCGCTTGAGGCCGTGAGGGTGAACTTTTTTGGTAAAAAAAGCGAACTCTCAGGTTACTTGCGCCATATAGGAGCACTGCCGCCTGATCAAAAAAAAGAATTTGGTAAAATTCTAAACTCTGTCAACGAGCGCATGCTCGCTCGTTTTCAAGCTGCTGAAGAAGTCATTAGACGAGAAGAGCGTTCAAAGAAACTCGTTCGAGAGCGCATCGACATTTCACTTCCCGGCAGCATGCCAGTCATCGGCAGTGTGCATCCTGTGACTCAGACTACTGAGAGGGTTTTAAGCATTCTGACTAGACTTGGTTTTGATGTGATCACGGGTCCAGAGGTTGAGACGGAATACTTAAATTTCGAGGCAGCCAATACACCAGCAGATCATCCTGCGAGGGATATGCAGGACACCTTCTATTTGGGACCAGGTGTGCTTCTTAGAACCCAGACAACAGCGGTACAGGCGCGAGCTATGCGGGGAGGTTTTCCCCTTCGAGTGCTTTGCCCTGGAGCTGTTTATCGTAACGACTATGACGCTACCCACTCACCCATGTTTCACCAGATGGAAGGCTTATGGGTGGACAAAGGTGTGTCGCTCGCCGATTTGAAGGGGGTTTTAGATTATTTTGCAAAAGAGCTCTTTGGCTCCAGTGTTAAAATCAGGCTTCGTCCAAGTTACTTTCCGTTTGTTGAACCTGGAGCGGAGGTTGATGTCTCTTGTTTTAAATGCGCAGGTAAAGATCCATTTTGCAAAGTGTGCAAAGGAACTGGGTGGCTGGAAATTCTTGGTGCAGGCATGGTGCATCCTGCGTTGATTCAGAGTTTTGGTGGCGATTTGGACACATGGAGTGGATTTGCTTTTGGCCTTGGGCTTGATCGCATGGCTATGATCATGCACGAGATTCCAGATTTAAGGCTTCTGTTTCAAGGAGATCCACGGTTTCTAAATCAGTTTTGAGGGCCTGTTATGATAGTTTCCTATGAGCGACTTTCGCGGTGGTTTCAGTCGGGCGCTTTACCAAGCCCAGAGCGTGTAGCCGAGATATTAACTATGCGTGGCCTTGAAGTGGAAGCCATGGAAGTCCAGGCCGCCAAACTGGCAGGCGTGGTCGTCGCAAAAATTTTAGACAAAGGAAAACACCCGAATTCTGACCGACTTTCATTGTGCAAGGTAGATGATGGAACCCATGTCAGAAACGTGGTGTGTGGCGCTCAGAATCACAAAACCGGAGATCACGTAGCGCTTGCCACTGTGGGCACTACATTACCAAACGGCCTCACGATCAAGTTATCAAAAATCCGGGATATCGAAAGTGAAGGCATGCTTTGCTCAGAACAAGAGCTCGGACTGAGTAAAGAATCTGAAGGTATTATGATTCTTTCTTCTGGTTTCGCGCCGGGTACGGCTATTTCTCGGGTATTACAGAAAACAGATACGCTGTTTACCTTAAAGCTTTATGCAAACCAGTCCTATGCGCTCAGTTACCTAGGGGTTGCTAGAGAGCTTTCTTCTCACCTAGGGTGCAAGCTGAAAGATATTTCAGATGTTTTAAATGAAATAGTACATGATTTTAGTGTTCAACCGCATCTTACTATTGCGCCTAAATGTGCTGCAGACGTTGATTTCCCAGGATTTCTGACAGTTTGGGATGAAATGCATGCGCCAGCTTTCTACGGGGCGGTTCTTAAAGGTGTAAAAGTTGGACCATCGCCAGAGTGGTTGATCAGAGACCTAGAGAGAACTGGATCAAGAAGTATTAACAATATCGTAGATCTCACAAATTGGATTCTACAAGAGCTTGGACAACCCACACATGCCTATGATTTAGCAACGTTAAATCGAGGTATCGGAGTTGCGCTCGATTCAACGGGAAAAAAGTTAGTTCTACTTGATGATTCGAGCGTTACACTCACGTCTCCTACACTAGTGATTGTTGACGGCGAATCGAATCCAATCGGACTTGCGGGTGTAATGGGTGGTGATCGGACGAAAGTCACCGAGAATACGACGGATGTTTTTTTGGAAGTTGCTTCATTTAGTCCTAGAGCAGTGCGTGCGACGAAGAAAGCTCACAAAAAAAACTCTGACGCCGCGGTTTGCTTTGAGCGCGGTGTAGACGGTTCCCAGATCGTAAGAGTATTAGAGGTGCTCTCAAGCCTGATTAACAAGCTATCAGGCAGCCGTACGGTATCATGCGTAGGCAGGACTCACGGGACTGAAGTTACGGTTCCATGGCGAAAAGAGATTGTATTTAAGTCCGAGTGGCTTAGCACTTTTCTAGGGTTAAAACTAACCTCGGACATAGTGACTAAGCTGCTAGTATCACTGGGCTGTAAGGTGGCATTAAAAGACGAGACTTTTTATGTGACCCCACCAGGTTTTCGACCAGATTTAAATCTTAGGGAAGACATCGCTGAAGAGGTCGCTCGTACGCTTGGTTACGATCAGATTCCGTCTACTCTTCCAGTGCTTCAAAGTCCGCCGCAGAAAGGTTTACGAGATTCGGGTGGGCAAGATATTTATGAACAATTCAAATTTAAAAACATATGCGCGGGAGCGGGTTACTCAGAAGCTATACACTTTGGATTTTCTGACCCAAAACTACTGTTGCGCTTCGGCATAGAAGGACAAGTTAAAGTTGTTAATCCTCTGAGCGAAGAACACAGTGTTATGTCACCAAGTCTCGTTCCACAATTGGTGCAAAGCGCCGCGCAGTATTTACAGAAAAGTTTCGGATCTGAGTTTCCTACAGTGAAACTGTTTGAGTTAAGACCTGTGTTTAAAGTTGGTGGAGATGCGCGGGAAGTAAAGGCAACGACTAACTACGATACTACGGTTTCTGAAGAACTAAAAATAGGTTTTGTATGGGCGGGTTCACTCGCTCAATCAGGACTTAAGGCAGCTGTTGTTCCCCAGGTTGATTTCTTTGAAATGAAGGCTTCTCTAGAACAAATTTTCAAACGCGCTGGTACTAAAGGGGTACGATTCGTAGGCTCACGTGAGACCCCTAGTTTTTATCATCCTTATCAGGTTGCTGATGTTATGGCCGGTGGAGCGAAATTGGGATGTTTCGGGACTTTACACCCAGACTTAGTGGAGTTTTTTAAGATACGCGTACCGGTGGTGGTAGGCGAGTTTGATTGGAGAGTCTTACGTTCATTGTCGCAGCTTGGTGTGCCGCCAAAATTGTATAAACCTTGGACAGAGCAACCCGGGATTTCTAGAGATTACACATTTTTGTTGCCTAAAGACTTAGGAGTAGAGCGCGCGCTTGCTACTATAGCGAGTGCGGTTAGACCTCTCGGTGTAAATCATCAAGTATGGGACGTCTATGAGGGTTCAGGTGTGCCCGAGGGCATGAATTCAACAACATTTAGAGTATTTTATCAGGCCAATGATAGATCTTTATCGGAAGTTGAGATAGAGCCTTTGAGTCAGAAACTTATCGATACGATGAGATCAAAGCTGAAAGTAGAGCTTAAGGTTTAGAGGTCATTTAGAGTAGTATAACGTATAGGGAAATGTGGGTTTCTTTAAAGTTCATGGGAGGCAAAGCTAGTGGCACTTACAAAAGCTGAAATTGTCGATGCACTCTACGAACGACTTGGTTTGTCCAAGAAAGAAGCCGTGGATTTTGTTGAATCGGTTTTCGAGATTCTTAAAACCGAACTTATAAAAGGTGAAAAAATTAAGATCTCAGGTTTCGGAAATTTTACAGTAAGGACAAAAAAACCTCGAAAAGGTAGAAACCCACAAACAGGGGAAGTGCTAGAGATTGCAGGTAGACGCGTACTCACTTTTAAACCTTCTCAGGTTTTACGAGCAGAAGTGAATGCTGGTTCGGGTACATATGTCGAACACAGCTCAGCAGATGTTGATTCTGAAGAGGAATAGATATTTCTCACACTTCGCATTTTTCAACTGAAATGTGGAGTGGCCCCCTCTGTTGGACAGTTTAGGACCAAACATTTACGACTGTAGGAACGCCCAAGTTAGCTAGTATTGTTTTCCCCTGCAAAACTAACCGTTCGTATTCAGCGGGGCTTTTATACCCC
>Ga0247843_1001144_pt1 | contig 56713 bp, 29 predicted proteins | sample LaCruzMarch2017__FD_192420 | JGI IMG/M metagenome (GOLD analysis project Ga0247843, IMG submission 192420) | Freshwater microbial communities from meromictic Lake La Cruz, Castile-La Mancha, Spain - LaCruzMarch2017_8m | ecosystem: Environmental > Aquatic > Freshwater > Lake | place: Spain...
GCTTCGTGGCCCAACCTTCGGGGGCCGATTGGCGGTGGGGATTGGAGTTGGAGCATGTTTCACTGGGAGCGTGGCAGTGGGCGGTGGAAGAGAGCGATGCGTCCGCTAAGGCCGATGGCAATCGCTTGAACATTCCGCGCGGGGCCGGGGTGACCGAGTGGTTCGTCAACGACGGACGTGGTCTGGAGCAAGGCTGGACGATCACGGAGCGGCCCGCGGGCGCCGGCGACGGTCCGGTTCGTCTGGAGCTGGCGGTGCGCGGGGATCTGAAGCCAGTGGTTTCTGAGACTACGGTGAGCTTCACCAATGAGGCGGGAACTGCGGTGGTCACCTATGGCGGATTAAAGGCCTGGGACGCGGACAATCGAAATTTGGCAGCGAAGTTTACGTCGACCAAAAGCGGGATCGCCGTGGAAGTGGACGAGCGCGGTGCTCGGTATCCGATCACGATTGATCCGATTGCGCAGCAGGCCTACCTGAAGGCCAGCCACGTCTCGGTAGACGACCGCTTCGGCTGGTCGGTAGCGGTGTCGGGCGACACCGTCGTGATCGGAGCTTACCAAGAGGACAGCGGCACGACGGGCGTCAACAGCACACCCGACGAATCCGCGAGCAATGCCGGAGCGGCGTATGTTTTCGTGCGCAGTGGGACAGCGTGGACCCAGCAGGCCTACCTCAAGGCTCATCAGGTGTCGGCAGGCGACTCCTTTGGGGCGGCAGTCGCTGTGTCGGGAGATACCATAGTGGTCGGGGCCTTCGGGGAGGACAGCAGCACCACGGGCGTCAACGGCACGCCCAACGAATCCGCGAGCAATGCCGGTGCGGCGTATGTCTTCGTGCGCAGTGGGGCGACCTGGAGCCAACAGGCCTATCTCAAAGCCAGCCAGGTAACGCTGAATGACGAGTTCGGCTATTCGGTGGCCGTGGCTGGCGATACCGTGGTGGTCGGTGCGACACGGGAGGATAGCAGCACCACCGGCGTCAACAGCACGCCCAACGAGTCCGCGAGCGGTGCCGGTGCCGCCTACGTGTTCGTGCGCAATGTGACCGCATGGAGCCAGCAGGCTTACCTGAAGGCCCACCAGGTCACGGCGGCAGACGAGTTTGGCATTTCGGTATCGGTGAATTCGGACACGGTGGTGGTCGGAGCGAAGGAGGAGGACAGCAGCACGACGGGCGTCAATGGCACCCCTAACGAATCTGCGGCCAGTGCCGGAGCGGCGTATGTTTTTGTTCGCAATGGGACCACCTGGAGCCAGCAGGCCTACCTCAAGGCCCACCAGGTGACCGCGAACGATTACTTCGGCACCTCGGTGTCGGCGTCCGGTGACACGGTGGTGGTCGGAGCTTGGGGTGAGGATAGCAGCACAACCGGTGTAGGCAGTAGCCCCAACGAGGTGGCGAGCGAAGCCGGAGCTGCCTTTGTCTTCGTGCGCAGTGGAACCACGTGGAGTCAGCAAGCCTACCTCAAGGCTCACCAGGTGACGGCGGGCGACAACTTCGGCGCTTCCTTGGCGGTGTCGGGGAACACGGTCGTGGTCGCGGCGAACGGAGAGGACAGCAGTACGACGGGCTTCAACAGCACCCCCAACGAGTCGGCAAGCAATGCCGGCGCGGCGTATGTCTTTGAGCGCAGTGGGACGACTTGGCGCCAGCAGGATTACCTCAAGGCGCATCAAGTCTCAGTGGACGACCGCTTCGGCTACTCGGTGTCGATCTCGGGTGATACAGTGGTCGTCGGATCCTACGCGGAAGACAGCTCCACCACGGGCGTCAACGCCACGCCCAACGAAGGTGCAGCAGACTCCGGTGCCGGCTATGTTTTCGATTTCGGAGGTTGGCGGCAGATCGGCGCTGACATCAACGGTGAGGCGGCGGGAGATAATTTCGGTCGTACGGTGGCAATGAGTTCCGACGGCAATACCATCGTCGTCGGTGCCTTCTACAATGACGGCAATGGCACCGACTCCGGTCAGGTGCGGGTTTTCGATTGGAATGGAAGTGCCTGGGTCAAGCGCGGATCTGACATCGACGGCGAAGCGGCCGGTGACAATCTTGGCGTTTCCGTGGCCATCAGTGCAGACGGGAACAGCATCATCGCCGGTGCCTATCTCAATGATGGCAATGGCACCGAGTCGGGTCAGGCGCGGGTCTATTCTTGGAACGGTTCGGCCTGGGTTCAAAAGGGGGCGGACTTGGACGGCGAAGCCGCTGGTGACTGGTTCGGACATTCCGTGGCCATGAGTTCGGACGGTTCAGTGATCGTCATCGGGGCCTATCAGAACGACGGGACCGGTGCCGATTCCGGCCATCTGCGGGCCTATTCGTGGAACGGTTCGGCCTGGGTTCGGAAGGGAATCGACCTGGATGGAGAAGCCGCCGGTGACTTCTTTGGCCTTAACGTGGCCATGAGTGGCGACGGTAATTCGATCATTTCCGGTGCCATTTTCAATGATGGCAACGGCTCGAACTCCGGTCATGCACGGGTGTTCTCCTGGAACGGTTCCGCCTGGGTGCAGAAGGGAATGGATCTGGACGGCGAAGCGGCGAACGACTCTTTTGGGAGTTCCGTGGGAATGAGCTCCGATGGTGCATCGATCATCATCGCTGCACCGGGAAATGATGGGAATGGCGTAGATTCTGGCCATGGGCGGGTCTACTCCTGGAACGGATCGGCCTGGGTCCAGAAGGGCACGGATCTGGACGGTGAAGCTGTGGGCGACTCTACCGGTGGAGGGAACAATTCGGTGGCGATTAGCGCCGACGGCAACACCATAATCATCGGTGCCTATGCCAATGATGGCAACGGTTCCGATTCTGGACATGCCCGAGTCTACTCGTGGAATGGTTCCGCTTGGGTCCGGCGCGCCTCCGATCTGGACGGTGAAGCTCCGGGTGACCGGTCAGGTTTCGATGTGGCAATTTCTGCGGACGGAAACACCATTCTCCTCGGTGCCAATCTGAACGACGGCAACGGCGTCGATTCCGGGCACGTGCGTGTTTACGGTTCTAGCGTAGTCCCCGAAATCATGGTCACCGGGAATGCGACGAACATCGCCGACGGGGACGCCACGCCTTCCACCACCGATCACACCGACTTCGGCGAAACCGGGATCTATGGGGGAACGATGGTGCGGACCTTTACGATCTCCAACCCCGGGTTTGTCGATCTGATCCTCGGGACGGTGACCGTCGGCGGAACCAATGCGGCGGATTTTACTGTAACGAGCGCGCCCGCTTCCACGGTGGCGGCCGGTGGATCGACAACGTTGCAAGTCACCTTTAATCCCTCGGCGACCGGCTCCCGATCCGCCACGCTGAGTTTCGCGAACAACGACAGCGACGAGAATCCCTTCAATTTCAGTGTAAGCGGAACGGGGATCACGTCGCCTTCGTCACCGATCATTCGCGCTTCAGATTACCAAAACGGTGACAGTTTCGGAGCCGTCACGGCGATTGACGGCGATACGATGGTAGTCGCCGCCGTGCGTGAGGACGGCGGTGCGGGGGATCCCTACACGCAAGCGGGAGCGGCCTATGTTTACGTCCGGAGCGGGACGACCTGGACCCAGCAGGCCATCCTCCGCGCCTCGGATGTTCAGGCGGAAGGCCGATTTGGCGGGTATGGCGTGGCGATCAGCGGCGATACCATCGTCGTGGGGGCCTATACGACCCCGAACTCTGGAGCGGCATACGTCTTCACCCGCTCCGGGACGACCTGGACGCAGCAGGCGAAGCTTGTGGCTTCCGATGGGGAGCCTGGCGATTTCTTTGGGATTACGGTAGGTCTTGACGGGAACACCATTGTGGTAGGCTCCTATGGTGAGGACGGCGGTTCAGGGAGTCCACTATCCAACTGTGGAGCCGCCTACGTCTTTACCCGGTCCGGCACGACCTGGACGGAACAGGCGATCCTGCGATCTTCGGATCGCCAGGCCGGAGACGCATTTGGCGTGGCGCTGGACATTGAGGGGAACACACTGGTGGTAGGTGCGCATGGGGAAGACGGCGGCGCTGGAGATCCGGCATCGAACTCGGGAGCGGCTTATGTCTTCACCCGATCTGGCAGCACATGGACCCAGCAGGCTATCTTGCGGGCCTCGGATCGCCAAACCGACGACCGCTTTGGTATCACCCCAAGGCTCCAAGGAACTACGCTGGTGATCGGCGCCTTTCAGGAGGACGGCGGATCGGGCGATCCGGCTGCGGATTCCGGAGCGGCTTACGTCTTTACTGGAAGTGGCAGCAGCTGGACGCAACAAGCGATTCTGCGGGCTCCCGACCGGCAAGCAGGTGATTTGTTCGGGTATTCCGTAGACATCGATTCCGGGATGATCGTGGTCGGTGCCTATTTTGAGGATGGCGGGACAGGAGATCCTATCTCAAATTCGGGGGCGGCCTACGGCTTCACTGGGGCGGGCGCTACTTGGACGCTGACCGATTACTTCCGCCCACCGGGCGCCTTGCCAAGTGAGCAGTTCGGCGTTGCAGTGGCGCTGGACAATGGCACGGCGGTGATCGGCGCGGACTCCGACCGTGTGTTGCCCGGTGATCCGGTCGAGGGGCCTGGGGCAGTCTTTGTTTTCCAATTCAATTCCGCTCCTACCGACATCCTCGTCACGCCTTCGACGATCGCGGAGAACAATGCGGCCAACGCCACTGTCGGCACGCTCGGTGCAACCGATTCGAATGCGGGGGACACGCACACGTTCAGTTTCGTCACCGGCACGGGCGACACCGACAACGGCAGCTTCACCATCGTGGGCAGCGCCCTCAAGCTCACCCCGAGCGCGAACTTTGAGACGAAGAACAGCTACGCTATTCGCGTCCGCGCCACCGACGCAGGCCAGGCCACTTTCGACAAGGCTCTCAACGTCACGATCACCGACGTCAACGAAACGCCCACGGCCTTGGCGCTGAGCCCAACCAGCCTCGCCGAAAATGTGGCCGGTGGCACGACTGTCGGCACATTTACGACGACCGATCCAGATACGGCGAACACGTTCACTTATAGTTTGGTAACCGGCACGGGCAGCGCGGACAACGCGGCTTTCGGAATCAGCGGAGCGGCCCTGACCATCAACGCTTCTCCGGATTTCGAGACCAAGAGCGCTTACGCCATCCGGGTGCGTTCGACGGACCAGGGCGGACTGTTCGTGGAGAATCCGTTCACCGTCACGATCACAAACGTCAACGAAACGCCCACAGCCCTGGCGCTGAGCGCAACGAGCGTCGCCGAAAATGTGGCCGGAGGCACGACGGTCGGCACATTTACGACGACCGATCCTGATTCGGCGAACACGTTCACTTATAGTTTGGTCACCGGGACAGGCAGCGCGGACAATTCGGCTTTCACGATCAGCGGAGCGGCTCTGACGATCAACGCCTCGCCGGATTTCGAGACCAAGAGCACTTACGCCATCCGCGTCCGGGCGACAGATCAGGGCGGACTGTTTGTGGAGAATCCGTTCACCGTCACGATCACAAACGTCAACGAAGCCCCCACGGACATCACGTTGAGCGCCGCCAGCGTGACCGAAGGCAACGCCGCCAACTTGGAGATCGGCACCCTTGTTTCGGTCGATCCCGACGCGGCGCAATCCCTCGTCTATACCTTGGTCTCCGGAGCCGGTTCCACGGACAACGGAAGCTTCAGTATCACTGGAACTTCGCTGCGGATTGGGGTGCAAGCCGATTTCGAAGGCCAGAGCAGCTACCAGATCCGGGTGCGCTCCACTGACGGCGGCGGTTTGTTCTTCGAGAAGGCCTTCGTGATCAACGTGACCGATGTGGCGGAAACGACGCCCGTAATCACCATCGCGGGTTCCTCCGCGTTCCGTGCGGTCATCAATCAGGCGGTGATCCAACTCCTGGGCGGTGCATCCAAGTGCAAGTATGCCTATACCGGCACCGGAGGAATCTCCGGAGCGGAAACCGCGATCTTCGAAGGGACGACCGGACCGAATTCTCCCTACATCGTGAGAACCCTACTGCTCGGCTCGGGCAAGGGCATTGCCGATGTCATCAGCCAAACCTCCTTGGCCGATTATCTGGACCCAACCGCCACCGCCTCCGACCGGATCGTGGGTGGAAAGGTCATTGATCCGGCCGGCAAAACTTCCTTCGCCACTCCCAGATTTGCCTTCTCCGATGTCGAGCAAAGCATCACCCGGACGCCCACCCCAGCGTTGACCGGCCAAGCGGTCGCAGTGCTGCCTTACGTGTTTGTCGCCAATCCGGGCGCACCCGTCGCCCTGACGAACATGACCGACCAGCTCTTCTATTTGCAATGGGCTCTGGGAGATCTGACGCTCTCTTCCTACACGGGAGTCCCGGGGCAGAATGGGCGGATAGTGAACGTGGGGCCAAGTTCCACGAGCGGAATGCGTGGGCTGATCCAGTCGGAGACCAAATATGGTCCGTTCACCCAGGTGGTGCAGCGTTCGGGAACCGACCCTGTGACCGGGGCGGAAGGCACTGGTTCCGTGACCGCTCTGGGCAACCTCGGCGATGAAGGTTACGCTTCCACGGCCGCTCTCCGGGCGGTGCTGGCCCGCGGGACGACCGCCTTGAATATCGATGGAGAGGGGGCCCAAAACGTCACGTTGATCGGATACCTCCCTCTCTCCGACGCGGCGGCGCTCACCGATGTGACCGGTGGGGCTGGCGTGGGTGCCGTGGATCTCAAATACAATGGGGTCGCTTACTCCGAAGGGAACCTCAGGAATGGAGCCTACACGCTGTGGAGCTACGAGCAGCTCTATCAGGCTCCCAGTCTGTCTTCCGAGGAAACATCCTTCGGTAGCGCCATCGTCACGAAGATCTCGGAAGCATTGAATCCGCAAACGAACGGAGTCCGGCTCTCCGACATGAATGTGATGCGGTACGGTGGAGACGGCGGCGTGGTCTTGCCTTGATCCGCGCGCTCGGATCAAAAGGTGGAAACCTCGTGAATCCGGCTACAGTGCGTGGCGATGCTCCCCATCTCCATTTGGACCTCGATCCCTTGGCACCGGTGGCGGCTTCGTCTGCTTGCGTTGCGGGGTGAACCTCTCGTTCATTTCCTGGCGGCGGCGATCGCGTTGGTGGGGATTAAGGGATGTCACGACGCTCGGGCGCGACCCGTCTTGGAACTGAGCCGCGATCAGCTCCTGAGTTTGGCGCAACAGTTTGAGCAGCGCACCGGCCGGAGCCCATCTCAGGAAGATTGGCGGACGACCGCAAACATCCTCTTGGAGGAAGAGATCCTCTTCCGGGAAGCCCAGGCCCGAGGCTTGGTGGCGGACAACCGGGTGCGGGCCCTCCTCATCGAAATGATGCGCACCTCCCTGAATCCCGCGTTGGCGGAGCCGACCGACGAGGTTCTTCGCGGCGTGATGACCCGCTTGCCGGAAGACGCCCGCACCCTGCCGGCGCAGATCAGCTTTGAGCATGTCTCCTTTGCTTCCGCAGATCTCGTCCCCGCCGATGCCCTCGACCGTCTCCGGAAGAACGAGAGCGTGACCGTCACGGGAGAGCCGGTGCGCTTGTCCAATCCGTTTCCGTTGACCTTCCGGCCTCAGATGGAACGATTCCTCGGGGAGCCGTTCGCCGCGAAGGTCTTTGCTTTGCCAGCGGGCGAGTGGCACGGCCCGATCGCGTCGTTGCGTGGGGTCCACTTTGTCCGGGTGCAACAGCGGATCGATGGGGCGGAGATGCCGATCGAGCAACTGCGGCCCATTCTGCGCGCCCAGTGGCTTCGTGAACGGCGAGACGAAGCCGTGTTTGCGGAGGTGGAACGGCTCCGGGCCCGCTACCGCATCGTCATCCCGGAACCGCCGGAGGGATTCAAACCGTGAACCTAGAAACCGGGATGCGCGGGCTTGTCGGCCGGCGCAAAGGCATTTGGGTCGGACCACAGGTCCAACCTACCCCTCAGCCGTCCTTTCGCACCGTAGGTTGGACCTGTGGTCCGACCGAATCGACTGCTCCAGCCCCGTTTCAAGCCATCAAACGCGTCGACGTTCTCCAATGGTGGGCCGTCTGGATCGCCGCGTTCGTCCTCGGAATCTCCGGGGCCGGGGCGCACCAGATCGCGATCACCCAGGTGACTCTGGCGGAGGAAGAGGGCGGGAACTACCTCCTGCGCTGCGGCGTGGCGACCTCCCAGATTCAGATCTTGGGAATGCCGATCATCCCGCCGCGTTGCCAGTGGGTGGAACCCGCCGAGGGCGAGATTCGTCCTCCCGGCGACCTGCGCTTCTCCCGAGGTGGGGAACCGTTGACGGCGGCGGATCGCATCCTTCTGCCGTGGCGGCGCAATGGCGTGGTGGTGAATGCCTTGTGGCACGATGGCACGAGTGCCCGGCACTTCTTCCTGAGTGGGCCGGAAGGAATCGTCGTGGAGTTGTCCCAACTGCGAGCGGGCTCAGGGGATTGGGGTGATGCTGCGGTGCGTTTCACCAGCCTGGGGGTGGAGCACATCCTCAAGGGGCTGGATCACATCCTCTTCGTGGCGGGATTGCTGCTGCTGGTCCAGGGCACCCGCCGCCTGCTCGCCACCGTGACGGCGTTCACTCTGGCGCACAGCGTGACCTTGGCGCTCTCTGCGCTCGGTGCCGTCTCGTTGTCCCAGGGGCTGGTCGATGCAGTGGTGGCGCTCAGCATCGTCTTCCTGGCCGTGGAAAACGTCCACGCCCTGCGCGGCCAGTCGGGGCTGGCGGCCCGGCGACCGTGGGTCGTGGCCTTCGGATTTGGGCTGATCCATGGTCTCGGCTTCGCCGGTGCGCTCAACGCGATCGGACTGCCGCGCGCCGAGGTCCCGGCCTCCCTTCTTTTTTTCAACGTGGGGGTGGAACTCGGGCAACTCGGCGTGATCGCGGCCTGGCTGGCGGGACGGTGGGCCTTGGAGGAGTTGGCGCTGCGTTGGCCGCAGACATGGCGCCTGGTGCCGCACTACGCGCTTGGGATCGTCGCGTCGGTATGGTTTCTGGAACGCACGCTGAAACTCTTCGTCACCTCATGAATCCGCTGGAGGAGAGACGAAAAGGGCTCGGCTGGGCCGGGGCGATTCTGCTCGCGGGCTGGGCCTCGCCGCTGTGGGCGCACACCGGGAACGAAACCGGGCGGGCCTTCTCCAACGGGTTGTGGCACCCGGTCAGCGGCATCGATCACCTGGCGGCGATGGTCGCGGTCGGCTTATGGGGAGCGCAGCTTGGGAAACCGTTGATCGTTCTATTGCCGGTCGCCTTCCCGGCGGTGATGGCGGTGGGCGGTGCGCTGGGAATCCGGGGTGTCCCGGTCCCTTTCGTGGAGGCGGGCGTGGCCCTTTCCGCGTTGACGCTCGGGGCCATGGTGTGGCGGGCGATGCGTCCGCCGATCTGGGCTGCGGTGACGCTGGTGGCTGGGTTCGCCGTCTTCCACGGATACGCGCACGGGCGGCAGGTCCCGATGGCCATCGATCCGGCGGGATTCGGAGCCGGGTTCTTGATTGCGACCGGATTGCTCCACTTGGCCGGCATCGGCCTGGGCCAGTTGAGCCACTGGCAGCCGGCGGGTCCCGCAATCGTTCGGATTCTTGGGGGAGCGGTTTTCGTGGTGGGGGTGATCATGAGCTGGAGGGCCTTGGCATGAACGGTTGGCGGCGGCTCTACCACCCACGAATCGCGTTCGTGGGGGCGGCGTGTTGGCTGATGAGCGCCGGGGCGGCCTGGGCTCATTCTCCCTGGAAGCAACTGGGGGAGTTTCACGAAGGACTGCTCCATCCGCTCTTCGATCTGGAGCACGTGGCTCTGTTGTTGGGAACGGCGTTGCTCGCGGCGCAGGGCGGACGGGGACGCGCCCGGAGTTACCTGGCCTGGGTGCTGGGGGGCGGAACCGCTGCTTGGCTGCTGACCTCAACTGGAATCTGGAACTGGGACCCCGGACCTCGACCGGTCGTTCCGGCCTTGCTTTTGTTGGTAGCTGGCGGACTCGCGGCGGTCGCCAGACCAGTGCCGGACAGGATCCCACACGCCCTCGGGATGATCGCCGCGGGTTGGGTCGTGTTGGCCACCGGCTCAGAAGTCAGCGCGGAGACTTCCCCGTGGGTCCGGGGCGGGGGAGCCGTGGTCACGGTGGGTTACCTAAGCTTGCTCGGTACGGCGGCGAGCGCGCGAGGATTGCGGACTTGGACCTGGGCTCCGTTGGCCCTGCGCGTCGCGGGAAGTTGGATTGGAGCGTTGGGATTGCTCCTGTTGGCGCTGCGGATCTGACCCGCGCAGCTCATTGCTCGTCAGGAAATCCGCGCGTTTCACTGGGGGGCTACTCGTTCGGGTGAAGGCCACGGACGCAACGGAAGCCGATCATCCCGTAGTCGTCACTTCCATTGGGTGGGAAGGGCAAGCGCTGGTGGTTCGTCGCCTGATCCACATAGTTCCACCAGGCTCCGCCGCGCTGAAGGCGCTCTGTTCCAGTATCTGGCCCGTGGGGATTGTACTGCTTGTCCGCCGCGTACAACCCCATTCGGTCCCAAACCCATTCCCAGGCATTGCCCGCCATATCATAGAGACCGTAGGCGTTGGCCATGTCGGGAGCGCCGCCAGGCTGCGTGCCGTCGAAGTATCCCACTCGCTCTGTGTAGGGATAAGGCCCGTTGGGTGCCCGGGTTTTGAAGATTTGGTAATCCCAATGGTTGGCGCGCCTCTCGCCCGCGTCGTCGCCCCAAGGGAAGAGCTTCTGGTCCAACCCGCCACGGCTGGCGCGCTCCCATTCCGCTTCGGTGGGCAAACGATATCCATCGCCCGCCCAGTTCACGTGCGCGGAGGTCAGATCGATCGATCCCGTGCGATAGACGGACGCACCGGAAGTGTCCGCGAAGTAAACCGGTCGGCGTCCCTCCATCTCGGATCGGGCGTTGCACCATTTCACCGCGTCATACCAGGAAACCGCCACAGCAGGGTGATCGGACGGAACGTCGTAAGGTGCCTGATTGAACTTCAAAGTGACCGGAACGTCGTAGCCGTGCGCTTGCCCCCAAGTAGCCACCGCTTCCCAATCGGCGCGAGTCACCTCGAATTTGTCCATGGAGAATGCTTCGATATAAGTGCTGTGCTCCGGACGGGTCGTGACTGGGCCTCCGTCTTCACCTTGGGTGAACGAACCGGCTGGGATTCGCACCATCGGGCGGAGCACGGAGCCAGAAATCGGGGCCACGCTGGCGTCCAGCGGATCCTCGTCGCGATCGCCGGGAACTGGGAAAACCGCCTTCACAGATAGGAAACCGGCATTCGCCGGAAGCGGGATCGACAAGGTTTGGGCGGGCGGAGTGGGAACGAAGGGCGCACCCGCCGCCGTGAAGGTTCCGTCGGGGCTGGAGCTTTGCATCAGTTGATACAAGCGGCGTTCCCGGACCGGCACGGAGAGACTGACGGTGCTGAGATCCTCATTGGTGGTCGTGGTGGTGACTTCGAAAAGCTGCTTAGGGTCGAGGTCGCTGTTGCCCGCGACGAACTCTTCGGCGGCGATTTGGCCATCTCCGTCGCCATCGGTGCTTGAGGCGGCTTCAAAATTCGCTCCGGTGACGGCAGCGTAGCGGTCGAGCCACCAAAGCGGCGTTCCCGTGGTGGTCTGACGTGGGGCGAAATCAGGCGTCACGGAACGCGGTTGATCCATGACCAAGTTTAGCTGGGCGTTGGTCGATCCAACGGGAACGTCCCCGGTCCACTTGCGGAACTGGAACCAATCATCCGTGGGATCGGGAACGACCGCAGTGAGCGCCACGGTTTCACCGAGGGGGTGCCAGCCCGCGACGTTCATCGGGAGCACGAGCCCTTCCGCGCCGGAGGTGATCGAAAGCAGGACTTCCGGTGACCAGCTCCAGGTGAGGGTGGTGTCGCCGGTGATCACAAAGGAACCTTTCCCGTTGCTTCCGGTGCCGGTGGTGGCGCCAGAGAGAGCCCAACCACTTGGCCGCTCGCGACTTCCGCCCGCTTCATTCGAGATTGCGATAAACTCGACGGTGGAACCATACGGGTAAGAGCGCGTCCCAGGGGCAGGCTCGGTCGTAGGCTGACTCGACACCACGTTCAGGGAGACCATCGCTGTGGTGAATGTGGCGATGATCGGCCCGACGGGTCGGGTCATGGCGGCAATGGCAAACTGATTGAGCGTGGCGGTCCCGGCTCCGGTGTCACCACTCCAGGCGGAGAAAGTCCCACCTGTGTTCGCGGTCGCGATCACGGAAATCGCGGCATCCTTCTCGACCCACTGCCCTCCGCCGGTGCTTACGGTGCCGGGCCCCGTCGCGGACGTGGTCAGGAGATATTCCGTTTTCCAAATCCAGGTCACCGTGAGATCGCCGGTGATGGGGAGATCCACCGACTTGCCGACGCCGGTTTGGGTGACGGCTCCGGTCACCGAATACCCGGTGCAGAGATGGCGGGTGTCGTTCTCCACGATATCCGACGCGGTGAAGGTGACGGTTTGTCCTTCCTCATACGAGTAAACGGCGGGCGCGGGAGAGACGGATGGGAATGGCGAGACCACCGTGACCTCGTGGGCGGGTAGTGAAGAGGAGAACTCCGCAGTGATCGGACCACGGGGCCGGTCCATCGGCACGGAGATCGTTGTTCCGGTGACGGTGCAACCGTTGAGATCGCCGCTCCATTGAACGAAGCTCGCGCCCGCGTCTGGTTGCGCCTGGATATTCACGGTCGTGCCCGCTGCGTGCCATCCGCTATTGGTGCTGACGATCCCGGAACCGACCGAACCGGTGGTGAGATAGTGCTCCGTGGTATAACTCCAGGTGAGCGAGGCGTTGCCGTTGTGTGTGATCACCGCGCTGCTGCCCGTGCCGCTGGAACTTTGGCCGCCCGTCAAGGTCCAACCGGAGGGACGGTAGCGGGTTTGTCCAACCACTTGTTCCTGCGCGGTGATCGCGACCGGGGTACCATCCTCGATCTGATGAGAACCCACGGCCGGCGTCACGCCTCCGCGCGGAGAAACCACCGTCAACGTGGTGTTGAAGCGCGTATCGAAGTCCATCGCCAAGGAGAACTCGCTTCCGTTGCGATCGTGCAGGTCGAGCATGCCCTGGTGGTCGGCATTGTTGTTCGGATCCACATAACGGCCCAAATACGGCGAGTAACTGGTGTTATAAATCTGATTCTGCGACGGACGGAACTCCATGATCCGCAGGAAGGCATTGCCGCCGTTGGGAAGGGACTGCCAGTCGGCCACCACCTCGTGAACGGTCTTCCCGGCGTCGTTCGTCTTCGCCAAATTGTAGGTCGCGAAGTTGTGACCGCAGATCACCATGTAAACTTGGCGGAAGGGTTTTACGATCGCGTTGAAGACGTCCACCGGACGATTGGTGTCCGGGCGATCGCCCCAGGTGCCGATGTTGGCCTGGGCGGTGTAACCACGCTGCCCGGTGCCGCTGCCGTAGGTGCCGGAGCCCCCGGTTTCGGCGAGGTAGTTGTGGGTGGTGACCATTGTCAGCGCCTTCGGGTGAGCGTTCAGGACGCCCGCCGCCCAGGCCAGATCCTGATCAGGCGCGTCCATGTCCATGTGCAGGAACATGAAGTCGCGACCGTTGACGGTGACGATCTGATACGAACTGTAGCCGCGCGGCGAGGCTCCTCGATACCAGTCGTAGGTCTGCGAGTTGTCCGGATCGATCCAGCGGCCGATGGAAGAGGAATGGGTCGGGTTCGGGCCGAAGCGGATCAGGTAGTTCGTGTCATTGGCCCCGATATCGTGATTGCCCGGGGCGGTGCCGTAGGGCGTCACATTGTTCATCAAATTCATCGCGTCCGTAGCCCGGGTCCATTGCGATGCGCTGCTGGGAGAATTCACGATATCCCCCAAGTGCGTGACAAACTTAATGTTGAGGTTGACCCGGTTGTCATTGATCCACCGCGTCTGGCGCGTGTAGAGATCCGTGGGCGAGGAGATGCTGGTGTAGTTCTGCGTGTCGGGCAGTGCGACGAACGTAAAGTTGTCGTTGTTGGCGAAGTTGGCGGTGATCGTCGACCGGGCGCGATCCATGGGGATCACGATCGATTTGCCACCGGTTTGGCAACCCGAGATGTCACCGGTCCAACCCGTAAAATATTTCCCCGCCGCTGGGGTGGCGGTGATTTGCAACGGGCGGCCCGCTTCGAACCAACCGCTGCTGACATTGATCGTCCCTCCAGTGGCCGCAGCGGTTTCCACATAATGCTCGGTGCGGAAGGTCCAGGTCAGAACAGAGTCGCGGGTCAGCGTCATGTTCATCGTCTTGGCCGTGCCCGAAGTGGGGCCGTCGCCAGTCATGGTCCAGCCGGTGCAAAGGTGGCGGGTTCCGGCGCCGGTCTCGTCCGTGACACTATTGGTCAGCGCGGTGCCGCGGGCATGCTGATACACTCCGGGAGCGGGCGTCGCCGTGCCGTGAGGCGATACGATGGTGAGACGGGGATTGGACGTTGGATCCGTGACCGTGACGGTGACCGCGATGCTATCGGAGATGGCACCGTCGGTGACGTTCACGGTGAAACTGTCCGGACCGGAATAACCGCTGGCCGGGGTATAGCTCACTACGGCCTCGGTATTGTTCCCCGTAACACTGGCGGAACCGTTGCTGGCTGCGGCGGAGACGCTCCAGGTCAACGGGTTGTTATTCGCATCGGAGGCATGGAAAGTCACAGTGCGTGCTCCGCCATCTTTGACCGCGCTCAAGTTGTAGGTCTCGCCTTCGCTGATCACCGGAGCGCTGTTTTGCACGGCCACCGACACCACGATGCTGTCGCTGGCGGCGCCATCAGACGCCCTCACGGTAAAAGTATCCGCACCGGCGTAATTGAGCGCCGGTGTGTAGGAAACGGTCACCTGCGTATTGCTGCTGGCCACGATTTGGGCGGTGCCATGTGCCGGAGAGGCACTGACCGACCAAGTAATCGGGTCGTTGTCGGCATCGGTCACATTGAAGACGGCTTGTGTGGTTGCGTTGATGCTCCCAACAAGTGGCGCGGTCTCGCCCTCCGCGATCACCGGCCCCTGATTGGGGATGCCTACGGAGATGTCATCGATAGCCCACCACCAGTTGTTGTCGGCGTCTTCGTGACCAAACTCCAGTTGCATGGTGCTGCCCGCCGCAGGAGATCCGAGTTGCGCCCAGGAATACGATAGCAGAACGGCGGGATTGGCTCCGTTGTCGCCGACGCTCAGAACCGCCGCCGGAGTGGAACTGCCATTGAGATAGACTCGCACCCTGGAGGTCTCGTCTTCCTCCACCCGGAAGCTGGAGAGAAAACTCAAGGTCATCTCGCTGACGTTGGCACCGGCAGGCACGATGAATGTCGGCGTGCGCAGGAACACGTTGAACTCCGCCTCGGTTCCACCTCCGCCCGTGCCCGAGCCGTCGGTGTATTCGTCGCTGTCGGCGACGGCGATAACGTTGGATCCACGTGCAAATGCGGTGCTGCGTCCTTGGTCATCGACATTGCTCCAAAAATCGCTCCGCATCGGATTGAAGCCGGTGAATTCCGGGACGCGATCGTTGGCGGGATTGAGATACACATTGGCACCGCTGGTGAGTCCAAGACCGGAGCCTTCTGGCGTGTTCCAGACCGGCGTATTGTCGCCTGCGGACATGCGGCGCTCGGCGCTGGTGGTCTGTTCCGGAAGGAGCGTCGCGGCGTTGAAGTTTTGTTGATAGAACGTTTTGGTGCTTCCGGAACTGTAGACGACTTGGACAGAGACCACGATGTCGTCCGAGGCCACGCCGTTGCTGGCGCGAACCGTGAATGTATCCGTGCCAAAATAATTCGCGGCCGGTGTGTATCCAATTGCACCCGTGGTGTTGTTATTTCCCGTGACCTGAGCGGTGCCGTTTGCAGCGGCTGAAGAGATGCTCCAGGTTAGCGGATTTCCGTTCGAATCTGCCGCGTTGAAGGTGATCGCTTGGGATCCGCCGTTCATGACCGCCGTAAAGTTAGCGGTCGCTCCTTCCGCGATGACCACCGCGCCGCCTTCCACCGTCACATTGACGGTGATGGAGTCGCTGCCACTGGCGTCCGCCGCCCGGACCACGAAGCTGTCCGTGCCGGTGAAGTTGGCCGCTGGCGTGTAGCTGATGCCCGCTTGGGAATTGCTGCTGGAGTTGATGGCCGCCGTGCCGTTGGCCGCCGGGGTGCTGACTGACCACGTAATGGCATCGTTCTCGGTGTCGGTGACATTGAGCGTTCCAGTGACGGTCGGTCCATTGAGGCGGGCGCTGGGAAGCGAATAGGCGGTCCCCTGAGTGATCACAGGGGCCTCATTAATGATCGCGGCACCGGCGGCACCCAGCGTGGCGACTTGGGTGGCGTCGAGTGTTCTTCCCCAAAATGCCATGGCACCGACGTTCAAGGCGGCGTTCTCCGCACTGTTATCGGCGAACATGAGGACGCTGCCTTCCAACCCATAGGCTCCGTCCCGGCCGCCAGTGAAGTTGTGTGTATGGAAAAGCGAGCCGTTCACATAGGCCCGCACCGTCGAAGCGGTTCCGCTGGCGTTCACATCGAACACAAGGACCAAGCGGATCCAGGCGGAGTCATTGATCGCATTCGCCGAATAGCCGAGTGGCGAGGAAATCCCGATCTTGTCATCGCTATTCCGGATGAAGTATTCGGCGTCGTTGCTGTTGCTCGTGTTGCTCTGAAACAATGCGCGCCACGAACTCCGGGAACCCGATGGGGAAAAGATGTCGAAGAGGAACGTGTATTCGTTCGTAAAGGTGCCACCGCCATTCCCGCCGGTGGAGTTGGTCATTAGGAGGCGGTTTGGCGTACCTCCAACCGTGGTGATGGCCCCATTGAGGGTCTTGGATCCGTCGCTCAGAGTCGTAGCATGAGTGGGAACTGAGCCCACAACACTCAAGTTGCTCCCCACCGTCGCCTGTCCGATGTTGGCGGCGTTGTTGAATTCCCAAAGGCCTGATGGAGCCGGAACCTGAGCGGAAGCTAACAAGGGTAGAGACAGCAGGGCGAGAAGACTCTTGTTCACGGCATCTCGATCGAGTCTTCCGTGCCCAGCCTCAAGAAAACGAAAGTGACGATTTCTCTACCGAACAGATTGCCGTCACCCGAGGCACGACATGCCCGAAGCGTTGGGTAATCCCAAATTCAAGGCAGGACGGGACCGCCCGCTCCTCCATACCGTGTCACATTCATATCCGAGAGCCGGACACCGTTTGCCGTCGGATCCATCACTTCGGAAATCCGGGGAACGAGGGAACTCACAAAGGACGCTTCCGCTGGCGAAATATCCAATGCCTGATAGAGCTGCTCGTAATCCCAAAGGGTATAAGCTCCGTTCTTGATATTCCCCTCCGAATAGGCAACGCCATTGTATTTGAGATCGACGGCACCAATGCCTGAACCTCCGGTTACGTCCGTGATCGCCGCGGCATCAAAAAGAGGAAGGTATCCGACCAAGGCTACGTTCTGAGCGCCCTCACCATCGATGTCCACCGACGCCGATCTCCGGGCGAGCACGGATCGCAAAGCGGAAGCGGTGGAATAACCGGCATCGCCACGGTTGCCCAGGCTGGTGACGGAACCCGTGCCCTCGACGCCAGTGAGGTTGTCCACACCGGAGCGCTGCACCACCATAGTGAACGGGCCATACTTCGTTTCAGAGTGGATCACGGAGCGCATCCCGTTCAGCGAATCTCCGCCCACATTGACGATCCGAGTGTTCTGGCCGACAGTTCCGGTGTAGGTCGAAAGCGAAAGATCTCCAAGAGCCCATTGCAACTGGAACAACTGATCCGTCACATTGGTCAGACTGGCGGGCGCTCCCGGATTGGCGACAAAGATGAGAGGGAGCACGGCGACGGGCTGGCCAATCAACGCGGGTGATGGTGTCCGGGTGAAGCTTTGGTCGATGTCCGAAAAGGCTAGCCTTGGGATTGCGGGTGATGTCTTGCCCGCCGGATCAATCAACCGTCCGCCGATAATGCGGTCGGAAGCGGTCGCGGCGGGATCGAGGTAATCTGTCAATTCCGCTTGGTTGATCAGATCTGCGATTCCTTGCCCCGAGCCTTTGAGCAAGGTCCGTACGATGTAGCGATTGGGCCCGCTGATCCCTTCGAAGATCGCTGTTTCAGATCCGGAACTTCCACCGGTCCCAGTGTAGGCATACTTGCACTGGGACGGTCCGCCCAGGAGTCGAATGATTGCCTGGTTGATGACCGACCGGAAGGCGGAGGAACCCGTGATATTGATCACGGTCGTCGTTTCCGGAGTATCGCTCACATTGATCACGAAGGCTTTCTCGAAAAACAGTCCGCCCGCATCGGTCGAGCGCACCCGGATATTATAGCTACTTTTCGTCTCATAGTCGGCGACCACGCCGATATTCAGCGTCGCTCCACTGATGCTGAAACTGGCGTTATCGGTCGAGCCGACGCCGGAAACCAGGGTGTAGGTGAATGACTGGGTAGCGTCAGGATCGGAAGAGGTGAACGTCCCGACAATATCGTTGACTGTGTTGCCCTCAGCGAGTGTTGCTGCACTCAGAGCGATGTTCGTAGGCGTCTCGTTGACGTTGGTAATCGTCACCGTGAACGGCTGCTCGAAGGATAGCCCGCCCTGATCGGTGGCCCGAATCCGGATTCCGTAGGACGATTTTGCTTCGAAATTAGCGGAGCCGACGATGTTGAGCGTGGTGCCTGTGATATTGAAGCTGGCGTTGTCGCCGGACCCTTGGCCGGAAACCAAGGCAAACGTGGCCGTGTCCCCGGCGTCGGGATCGACCGCGCCCAGGGTGCCGACGACCGCAGCGGCGGAGTTCTCCGGAATGCTCTGATTTCCCGTGAGGGTGATTTGGGAGGGCGCTGAATTGCTGTAGGGACTCTGGTTGGCGGCTGTGTTTGCTTGGGATCCGGTGCCGAAGAAACTAGAATTGCTGGTAGAAAGATAGGTGAGAGAAACGGTGGCCCCCTCCGTCGGCGTAGCGCCCATCAGGACGGATCCATAGGCTGTTCCTCCCGGGACTGACGTGGAGGAGTTGGTCAAGGTGGGAAACCAAATGACGTAAATGTCGTCGTCAGGTCCCCACTTTGAATTCGGATCGCTCCCGAAGCTTAGGGCAGGGGTGCTTTCAAAAAGGACTCCCGCTATACTGAATGCACTCAGATCCATTTGATCAATAATGAGGTCATCTCCCCCCGAGCCGTCGACAAAGCCATTGAGGGCGATGGCACCGGGTTGGACGGTCAGTCCGTCATCGTCGGTATCGGCTATGACAAGGACGAGGCTGGAAGTGGCAGCCGCCGCGTTGCCCGCCGCGTTGTTCAGTCTGTCGGCCGTTAGGATGATCCGGATGGTGGCTTCCGCTTGGCCTGCGAAGAAGCAGGACAGGCAAAACACAAGTGCGAGGAAAGAGCGCGCAGATTTCATGAAGGGCGGTGAGGGGAGCGGGTTCAGCAGGTTTGCGGCAAGATTTGAGGCAATTTTGGCTTCAGGGGACATAGGAGGGTTTCATCTTCCAGACCACCTGTCCGACCGAAGCAGACTGCACCTTGCGCAGGACATAGCCCTTAGCTGGCTTAAAGACCAACTCTGCATCTTTGATCACATTGGAGGCTCCTGGGGCCAAAAGTCGCCACCCTGGACCTCCATTGGTGGCACCACTGAAATAATAGTAGGTCTCGCTGGGCACCTTGTTCGTCCCGACGCTGTCATTGTCGAAGACCAGAAGCTGATCCGCCGGCGTGTCGATCGTGGCCGAAGCGGTAAAGGCCCCGGATTCGTAAAGGCGGGAGGCGGAGAGGGTCGCCGGGACCGCTGCATTGAACGAGAGCGCATTATCCTGGGGAGTGTTCGCCAACAAGGTCCGCACTTTCGTGGCAATCTCCGTCATTTGGACCGCACCTGGGCAGACGATCGTTGTCGCCTGGGCGATTTGGTGGCGGACGATGAAGTGGGAATCGGGAAACAGGATCTGATCGTCAAACTTCACCGAAGGAAGCGCACCCGCCTTGCGCCACCCTTCACCCTGGAAATCAGATCCATTGTAGTAGAAGAAGGAGGCCTCCGTGGCCAGCTTGATCCCGCTGGAAGACTGATCTGGCGTGAGGACCCAAGTTTTGGGAGCAAAGGTGTTCGACGCATGGACGCCCTGTCCCTCGGGGAGCACGGTGTTTAAGGTCCAAAAGGGGATGACCATGACCCTTGTTCCATTCACCAAATCCGCGCTCAAGTCTTCGCCGTCCCTGGCGATCAAGAGCTGATTGGGTGCCGTGGTGTCCGTGATCGTGTACCACCTGCCGGCTCTGGCTCCTGAAGCGACCAGAACATAGTAACGCCCGTTCAACTGATCGTCGGTGAAGGAGGCCAGATTCATTGTCAGTAGGCCATTCTGCTCTGAGAGCAGTGTTCCGCGAAAGAGGGCGGGTCGGTGCAGCGGCGTGGAGATGTAGGTATCGGAGTTCCCCAATGCGGAAACCGGAATGAAGCCGACGGGGTCGGTGGCAACCGAGGTGGTCTGGGCCCACGCGGAACAAACGAAGAGCGAAGCCGAGACGAGGGCGGCAATCAGGGAAATAAAGTTCATCTGATGTGAAATGGGGAAACCTTGTTTCCTATGAAGTAGTTAGGATGAAGCCAGGGAATCGACCCGCTTTCGGCGGAAGCGATCCAAAGGGTTTTCAGCGATCGAACCACCTGTCCCCTCGATGAGTAGTCAGTCAAGCTCTTCCAGTGCTCTGCTCCGCAACGATTTGGTAACAAAAGCGAACTGGAACTTCTGGATGCATCGTTTTCAAGCTTTCTCCATTGAGAAATTGGCATTCTTCAGGTAGCGCACCTGGGCTTCCAATTGAATTCGGGGCAATAGGCCATGCGTTCGACCTCTGCCGGGAAATGGGATTAGTCAGGCCCCTAACGTAAGGACGCCAAGAACGCCAATAGGTCGGCCGCTTCTCCCGGCGTGAGACTTTGCAGGAGCTGCTCAGGCATCAGGGAGACAGGCAACCTTTCCTCTCGGCGGATGTTGGCGACGGGGATCGCAATCGCTTGTCCCGTGGGAAGTTTGAGCCGTACTTCGTTTTTCGTCCGTTCCGTAGGGAATCCGACTTGGACCTGATCGTCATTCGTTTCAATCACAGTGCCTTGGAACCGGGGCTCGATCGTTTCAGAAGGACGAAGGAGGCTGGCGAGGATCTGCGGTTTGCTGCGGCGGCTGCCCACCTTGGACAGGTCCGGTCCAAAGTCGCGTCCCTGCCCGAGGACGAAGTGGCAGGCGAGGCAAGTGGCAAGTTTGCCGTCCGGATTGAGCAGGGCACGGCCACGTTCCGCATCTCCCGGCAGCGCAAGCAGATCGGCGTCAGTGGTGGTGGCGGTGACCAGGCGGGGGCGTTCCGCGGCTGGCCGGAAGCGCTCAAAGAGCTCCCTCACGTTTGGGTCGGGTGAAGCCAAGCCGACGGCGATTGCCTTGGGATGCTCTTCCAGGGCCGCCTCCATCGCTTGGCTGATCTCGTTGGTGGCGGCGTCAGGCGAATTGGCCGACATCGCGGAGATCCAATCACGCAAGAGCCGAATGCCCGTGGGATCCGGTTCGCGAGCGCCGATCGCAGGCATGTGTCCGCTGCCGAGCCGCATCAACCGGTTGAGGAGGACGGAACGCTCGGGTGCGCCTGGGGCGATAATCTTCGCATCCGGCAGCCCGAACTCTCCGCGCATCGGGACGGCGTCGAGAAGCCTCGTTTCCGTCAGAGGAAGTTCAACGTTCACCATGATCGGCACCGATCCGCCGCCATTGCGCCGGTGGCAGTGGGCGCAATTCGCATGAAGCCAGGCTCGGGCGCGCGCATCCGTGGTCGCGGCAGGGCCGGGCGGGGTGAGGCGAGCCGTGGTTTGCTCAAAAAAGGCCGGATCGGTCAGCCTGAGCGACACCGCAGAGGCCGAAGCGGCTTGGCCAGAGATCGAAGTCAGCTGCTGTGGCTGGAAGCCGAGGGCGAACCCGGACCAATTGTTGTGGCAGCGGGCGCATTCCCCACGGCCGTGAAACTGCCAGCCCGCTGTGGAAGCCCCGTTGGCTGGGACCAGTTCGGCGTCGTTGCCGGCCTCGTTCCATTGATAGGTGTAGCCGTTCCAGGCCTCGCCATCGTAGTGGAGAAGTTGGCTTTCGACCGTTTTCCCGGCCAATTCCAAGGTCCGGGCGAGGACGGCGTTCTTCGGCCAGGCGACAGCAAGGTTCGTGATCGTCCCATCCGGGCGGCGGCGGAAGGTGGTTTGGATGGAACTAGTTCCGGGCAGCGCAATGAAACGCCGCGCTGATGCACCGTCCTGCCACATTCCTTCCGCAATGTCATAGGGATAGACGCCGGGGGCGGGTTCCTGGAGGGCCACGTCTTGGAAGAGTCCGGTTTCGCTGAGGCGGCGGGGGAACGCTGCGGCCTGGCCCGTGGAGGGACGCCGGGCGAGGGCGTGGATCGTCCCCGGAGTGCCCCAATGGATGAGGTAGAGTTCGCCGGATTCGTCTTGCCCGAAGGTGACGATCTTGAAGGGCGTGTCGGCGATCTCCTCGTGGCGGGTCACGCTTTGGCCGTCGTGCCAAAGGGCCCAGATCTTGCCGGTCTCATAGTCCCCGTAAACATAGCCGCCTTCAAGTTCCGGAAAGCGTTTGCCGTGGTAGACGAAGCCCCCGGTGATGGAGGCGGCTTCGGTATGCGGGTGACTGACGACAGGCGGGGTGATGGGGGAAGGATTGGGTGGCGTGTCCGAGCGGACCAGTTGGCTCGATTCCCGGGTGCTCCAGCCGTAATTTCCGCCCTTGCGGATCAGATGAATCATTTCCCAGAGTTCCCAGCCGACATCGCCGCACCAAAGGTTTCCGGTGGCGGGATCGAAACTCATCTTCCAGGGATTGCGCAGGCCGTAAGCCCAGTTCTCCGGACGGGCGCCTGCGACGGCCAAGAAGGGGTTGTCAGAGGGGATCCGGTAGTTCCGGCCCGGATCGCGGTGATCCACGTCAATCCGCAGAATCGAGGAAAGCAGGTCGGTGAGATCCTGGCCAGTGTTGAGCGGATCGGGAGGGGCGGGGACTTCGGAATCGCCGGTGGAGAGATAGAGGAAACCGTCGGGACCGAAGCGGACATTCGCGCCGTTGTGGCCGCCGGAACGCCAGGAAAGGAGGACTTCCTCGCTGGCCGGGTCGGCCACCGGCGGATCCAGGGAACTGAGACGGAAGCGGGAGAGCTTGCTGCCGTCATCGAGATTGGCACCAAAGACATAGGTCAGGAAAATCTCGCGGTTCTCGCGGTAGCGGGGGTGAAAGGCCGCCCCATAGGCGTGGCTGAGTTCCGGGTGAAGCACTTTGAGGTCGATGACCGGGGCCACGGAGACCGGTGCGTCCGGCTGATTGGGAAAGGTGAGAATTCGCCCCCCTTTCTCCACCACCAGCATCCGCTCCTGGCCGGGAACCGCGACCATTTCAAGAGCTTCACGCAGTTCCACGCCGGTGAAGGCGGGCACCGTGGTAAAGGGCTTGGGTGGCTCCGGGGAACCCTCCACCCGGGAGGTCGTCCAGGGCCTTCGCGAGAGCGTTTCCGCACCGAGGGGAACGCTCGCAACCAGGAAGAGAACGGCGAGCGCGACCGCAGCGGGCATGGCGATTACTGGCGGGCTTGCCAGGCCACGACCCGGGCGTTTTCAAATTTGACCATGGCGGCGGGTTCTTCGGAGTAGACCACGTCATGGAAGACGCTCGGACCGCCATAACCGTAATATCCCATGCCGTAGTAAGCCGGAAAGCCCATGCCGAATCCGGTGACGACTTGGGGCCGGTAAGTGGTGTAGATCCAGGTTTCCACCGGTTTCCCGCCGTCGGTTCCGGAAGTGACCGAATCGGGCTGACCCCAGGCAAGAAAGACCGCATTTTTTCCCATGCCCTCGCGGATGCGGCCCTGCGTGACCAGGAGTTGGTCGTCGTGATTGAGGGCATTGTACCACTCCCCGTTGGTCGCGATGCGTTGGTCGCGGGGGGAGACCGAGGCGCAACCGGTGAGAAGGGCAAAGAGGGTGAGGAGAACGAGGCGTCGCATGGAGCAAAGGGGAGTGCAGACGAAGTATGACGCGAATCTGGCGGGGTAGAAGTGGAATTTTCCGAAGACGCCTGAATTGGACGCGACGAGTGGGGCCGCGATCTTGTAGCGGCACGGCTTCCCGTGCTGATGTGTAGCGGCACGGCTTCCCGTGCTAGTGATCATGGGTGAAAAAAACTTCGCCACTTCACGAAATCGAGCGCATCGCACCAATCGACATGAATCCTGTTTCGCTCCTGCGCCATCTTCCTCTGCCGATCCTGGCAGGGGGCGCAATGTGTGGCTCGGGATTGGCCGCAGAGTATCTCTGCCGTGACCTGGAAGGGGTGTTTCAGACTCCCTCACCGCCACAGACAGCGGCCTGACCGGTCCTGAGTCCCATGCGATCCTTCGCCGGGGCGATCAGGTGCGGCTCGTGGGGACAGACATGCGCGGTGCGAGATCGTGCCTGCGGACAACGGCTCGACCTCGAAGGTCGATGCCGTACGCTTGGGCAATCAGCAGGCCGCAGCGCATTTTGCCCAGGTCGCGGACCGCTGCGCTGTTTTGGCCCCGCAGCTCGATGCACCGGGCCGGCTTTTCTTCGAGCAAAGCCTCAGCCTGCAGGCCCGCTTCCTCTCCGCCGCCTCCGCCTGCACCGTCGCCTGTGCGGAGGCGTATTTGGGGAGGAACGATCCAAGCAGCTATGAACGCTGGATGAAGAAAGCCCAATCGGAAGCCGAAACCATGTCCTCGCTCCTCAACGATGCGGACAAGAGCGGCCCGTTGAAAGGGTGGTATCTCCCCGAAAAGTTCTTCGGCCTCCAAGAGACGCGTGACAACCGTTCCCTGGGATCAATCCCAACGGGGTTGAGGACCCGCGCCGTGGTTCATGACCGCAACCCCGCTGGGGTTGGGGGCGAGGATGGGACGGCATGCCCAGGGGTTCAGGGAACCCCGGGCTCGAAATCCGCTGCCCCGTTGGGGCAAAACAAACACCTGTGGCGTTCCTTGGTCATCTATCACATGCGATCTCGCATCTCCCGCCGGATTTGACCACGGAAGGGGAGGGGGATGCGTTGTTATTCGGAGATACTTGGTGTTGCGGTCACGGTTTCCGCTCTGATCTCGAGGCCCATGGGGAGGTGGTGAAGTCGAGCGGTTTACGCATGATTGGGGTGAAACTGGTCAATCCTCGATTCTACCACCTCGATACCTGTTTTTGTCCCCTCGATGACCGATCGGCGCTCTGGCATCCCGAAGCCTTCGATGCGGGCGGACGGGAGGGGTTGTCCAACTTGGTCCCGGACCTCATCGAGGTTCCAGAGCGTGAAGCCTGGCGTTTCGCCTGCAACGCCGTGGTGCTCGGAAAGGATGTCGTGCTTCCCGACGGCTGCCCGGAAACGAGCGATGCCCTGCGGACTCGCAGCTTCCGGCCCCACGAGATCCCGATGAGCGAATTCATCAAGGCGGGCGGGGCGTGCAAGTGTTTGGTGCTGAATCTCCGGTGAGCGGAGTGTGAAGACTCAGACATCCTGACCCCGGAGGAAAAGAACTGATCCCGTCGCTTCGGAGCGGCTTTGAGGATTGAAAATTGCGGATTTTTGACCCTGAGGGGCCGGCGCTTTGCGATTCTTTGGCCACGCATGTGCAGCGGTGCGGGAGCCCCGCCCTCCGGAGGGCGGACATCCTGGGCCGCTGGTGCTTGATTCCGCCCGGGAACAGCCTGCCTCGGAGGAAAAGTGGCGACAAGTCGCGCGCAGTCCAAGCAGGCGGAGTGCGGAATCAGTGCCCCGCCTGCTTCCGAGGATCGACGGCGGCGATGATGGCGCTTACGGATGTTTGGTTGAAGCCTTTGAAGCCGCCTTTGCGTTGGAGGTTTTCCAGGTGGCTGCCGATGGCACCTTCGGTGACGAATTTTGCAAACTGGGCGTCGTCGATGAGACGGTGGTCCAGGAGCCGTTGGGCGCGCTGACGTCGCACGGGCCAACGTTCGCCTTCGGTGAAGGCCTGCTTGAGGAAGTCGAAATCACTGAACGGCTTCATCGTTTGGATTCCGGCGGCGGCGAGTTGCTCGCGGCAAAGTGCATAATCGAAGCGCGCCTCCAAGTGGTGCATGCCCGCTTCGAGAAAACTTTCGCCGTGTAACCCGCACCACAATCCGATCGTGCCCAGTCTTGGTGCCGGGGCCAACGTTTCTCGTGAGAAGTCGATCTCCGTTTCCTCCGGGAGCAAATCGACGTCACAGAAGATCACGATGCCTTCCACCGGCTGCTCCATGATTTGCGCGCCCCAACCGGCTTGCTCCCCTGCATAGTAGCGTTCCCGCCGGTCGAAGCCCAGTCGCTCCATCGCTTCCATGAGATGCACGAACTGCGACCGCGAACTGCGAAACGTGTGGTGATCGTGGTTTCCCCAGCCCAGGCCGACGGTGTCCTGACGAGCCTTTTGCACCCGGGCCGCGCGGTTGCGCCGTTGCCAGAAGATGCGTTCCCCGGAGAAGACAACGTGGCAAGCCAGATCCCGACCGATCCGGTCGATCAACTGATCGATCAAGACGAAGGTCCATGCATATCCATCATCGTCCTTGTCGAACTGGCGGCGGCGGGTTTGCCAGAGTTCATGGGCTTTCAGCAGGGCCTTGGTTTGGCCGGACTTGGCCGCTTCCGGCACAAAACTGCGCGAGCCACGCCGTTCCACCGCATAAAAGCACGTACCGTCCTCGTCCGAAACCAGGGCTCGCCGGAATGAGGTCAGCGGATCGCCCTGGATCTCCCTGGTGACCCCGTGCGCGCCCAGGAAATCAACTACGCTCTCCGGATGAATAGACAACGCGTTCGGAAACCGGCCCGCCGCGTCGTCGAGGATGATCCGGGGCAGGACCGATTCGGGGTGATGAAAGGCCCGCTGTCCTTTCGGTGTCGCTGCCAAGGGATCCGGCGCGAAGCCCAGGGCACGGATTTTCGCTTCGTCCGACGCCGGGAGCGAGAGGCTGTCCACCCAATCGAGGAGAAGCGTCCCAGTTTCTTCGAGCATGCGGCGGGCAAGATCCCGGGCGAAGGTGTTTCTGGCAAGGAAGTCGTCGAGTTGCGCGAGGAGGAAGTTCTCCGCGTCGTGGCAAACCGGCCAATCGAAGCGGTGCTCGGGATCGAGGACGTCAGCGAGATTTCGCGTGCTCATGAGGATGGATCTGGGTGGATGTCAAACTGGATGCCTTGGGCCAACGGGAGGCCGGTCCCATAATTGATCGTATTGGTCTGACGGCGCATGTAGTTTTTCCACGCATCGCTCCCGCTCTCCCGCCCGCCCCCGGTGTCCTTTTCTCCGCCGAACGCCCCGCCGATCTCCGCGCCGCTCGTCCCGGCGTTGACGTTCGCGATCCCGCAATCGCTCCCGCCAACGCTTAGGAAGCGTTCTGCCTCGCGGAAGTCATTGGTGAAGATCCCGGAGCTGAGTCCCTGCGGTACGCCGTTTTGGATGGCGATGGCTTCGTCGAAGTCGCGATACGTCATCATATATAATAGGGGAGCGAAGGTTTCCTCCTGCACGATCGGCATCTCGGGGCGGGCTTCCGCGAGACAGGGCGTGACGTAACATTCACCGAGCGCGGGAAGCGGTTCGCCGCCGCCGAGAATCCGACCGCCTTGGGCCACGAGCGTTTCCTTGGCCCGGAGCAACGCTGCCACGGCGTCGCGGTTGACTACCGGTCCCATGACGGTTCCGCGATCCAACGGATCGCCGATGCGCACCGAGGCATAGGCCGCCAAGAGGCGATCGCGAAGTTGCGCCGCGATCGATTCATGGACGATGACCCGCCGTGTGGAGGTGCAACGTTGGCCCGCCGTCCCCACCGCGCCGAAGACGATGGCCCGCAACGCGAGATCGAGGTTCGCGCTTGGGGCGACGATGACCGCGTTGTTTCCTCCGAGCTCCAGAAGCGTGTGGCCCAGGCGCGCATGAACCTGGGCGGCGACTTGGCGGCCCATCGCGCAGGAACCCGTGGCGGAGACCAGCGGGACGCGCCGGTCTTCCACGAGCCGTTGTCCCGCCGGTTCCGTTCCACCGCAGAGCAGGGTGAAGATCCCCGGATCCACGCCGGTCACCCGGCAGACTCGCTCCGCGATCCGGGTGACGGCGATGGCGCACAACGGCGTTTGCTGCGACGGCTTCCACACCACGGCATCGCCACAGACCGAGGCAAGCGCCGCGTTCCAGGCCCAGACAGCCACCGGGAAGTTGAAAGCCGTGATCACACCAATGACACCGAGCGGGTGCCATTGTTCCATGAGCCGGTGGTCCGGGCGTTCCGAGGCGATCGTCAGGCCGTGAAGCTGCCGGGAGAGGCCGGTGGCGAAGTCGCAGATATCGATCATCTCCTGCACTTCGCCCTCGCCCTCGGCGATGATCTTGCCCATCTCCAAGGTGACGAGTCGGCCGAGATCGCTTTTGGCTTCGCGCAGGGCGTTGCCGAGCCGCCGGATGGTTTCCCCGCGGACGGGCGCTGGCGTTGTCCGCCATTTCAGGAAGGCTTCCCGGGCGCGGGTGAGGGCCCGCTCGCAGTCGTCCGCACCCGCCTGTCGCACCCGGGCGATGACCCGGCCATCGATCGGCGAAATGCTGTCCAGCTCCGGCCCGCCACCACCCCAAGCGCCGTCGAAGACGCCAGGGTTGACGGGTTCGATTCCGAGATGCGCTAGCCAAGTCTGCATGGATTCCCTACATCGCCCGGCACTGCTTGCGGAGAATTTCTATGGTTTGGCCGACCGCATCCATGGGCAGATCCAGCGCCGACCGGAAGCGGATCGATTGCTCGCCGCTGCGCAGGGCCAAAAGGCCGAGGTCGAACAAGCCGCGGTAGAACTTGTCGCGCAGTTCGCGGTTCGGAAGATCGAAGGCGATCATCAACCCGCGGCCGCGGACCGCGCTGAGAATGGGCTCTTGCTCCGCCAGTTCGCGCAGCGCCTGGATCATCGCCGCGCCGACCGTGGCCGCATTTTCCAAGAGATGTTCGTGCCGGATGATTCCCAGCAGATAGGTCGCCCTCACCATGTCCACGAGGCTGCCGCCCCAGGTGGAATTGATCCGTCCGGAGAGGCGGAAGACGTTGTCGGAGACTTCATCCAGTCGCGGCCCAGCCATGACGCCGCAGGCCTGCGTCTTCTTGCCGAAGGCCAGTAAATCGGGCATGACGTCGAAATGCTCGCAGCACCACATCCGGCCCGTCGTCCCGCCGCCGCACTGGACCTCATCGAAGATCAGGAGGATGTCATGCTCGTCGCAAATCCGGCGCAGGGTGCGAAGCCATTCTCTGCGGAAATGGCGGTCGCCGCCCTCGCCCTGAATCGTTTCGATGATGATCGCGGCGATGTCGTCCTTTTGTTGTTCCAAGATCCCGCGCAGCAGGGTTTCACTGTGCGCTTCCTTGGTCTGCGCGTCGGCCTCCCGTTCCGCTTCCGGCAGGGAGAAATCTAGCGCCGGAGCCGGGATTCGCGGCCAGGGGAACTTCGCGAAGTAGTCCGTCTTGAGCGGATCTGTGTTGGTCAGGCTTAGCGTATAACCGCTGCGCCCGTGAAAGGCGCGCTCGAAGTGAAGGATGGCGGTCCCGCGTTCGCCCCGGCCCGCCGCCAAGTTCTTGCGTACCTTCCAGTCCATCGCCGCTTTCAGAGCATTCTCGACCGCGAGCGCCCCGCCCTCGATGAAGAAGTAACGTTGCAACGGCGGCAAGCCGGCGATGCGCTGGAACGCCTTGACGAACTCCGCATACAGGGAGCAGTAGACGTCCGAGTTCGCCGCTTTCGCCCGGGATGCGATGACAAGGTCACGCTCCACTTCCGGCCGGTGCATCCACCGGTGGTTGAAGCCGACCGGCATCGAGCCGAAACAGCCATACAGATCGAGGATACTCCTCCCGCTAGCGGCATCTACCAACTGGCTGCCGCGACTTTTCTCCAGATCCAACACAACCCGGAATCCATCCGTGAGAACGTTCCGGCTCAACACCCTTAGCACCTCCGTGGCAGGAATACCACGTCGCACGCTCATGATTCAGAATAGCTCGGTTTGCGGTTTTCAATCAATGAGAATCGGACCTGCGGCCCAGGAAAGTCCCAGGTTGTAGACCCACCTCGTAGCGGCCCGGCTTCCCGTGCCGACGGTCGTAAAAAGCGAGTCCGGAACGCAATCGCAAGAATTCCCGGGAGACGACCGAAACCGGAACGGAATCAGCGAAAAACCGGAGAATCTCGTCATTAAGACCTCATCGAAACACGCTCCTGCGGTTTTGTGTCGGTTCTGACTGTTCCGAAGCTCAACCAAGGATGTCTGCCTGAGGGTCAGGCGGTTTTTGACCTAATTGCTGGCTCATTGGTGTCAATCCGGTCAACCTAGTCCCCTCATCCCCATATGCCTGAGCTGTTCGACAAGCATGGATGCTTCCGCCGTCTGCACTCCTTCACGCTCGCCACCCTCGTGCAGATCGAGACCCTGCGGTTCTGCCGCTGGTTTTTGACCTTCGATCACCGTGAGATGGCCGACAAATACTACGACCCACCGAAGCTTCGAAACTCTTGATCATTGAGGTCGGTCGAATTTAACCAAGTGCTCCGCAGATCTGGTTTGCTATTAGCGTGAGAAATGCCTGTCCCCAAGCGGGATGGTTGCGCTTCTAAAGGATGCCTGAATGCTTGGCCGAGAATTGCCAGTCCCGGATCTCTACCCTTGATACCGCATTCGAAACTGCTTCGGCGTCAGGCCGATGCGTTTGCGAAAGTGTTGGGTGAAGGCGCTTTGGTCGCAGAAAGCGTGGGCTTGAGCGATGTCGATGACTTTATCGGTGGTTTGGATGAGGGCTTCGGCGGCGCCCTCGATGCGGATGCGCAGCATGAGTTCGTAGGGCGTGACGCCGAGGGCTTGGTAGATCTTGCGATACAGGGTGCGCTCGGAGAGGCCACATTCGCGGGCGAGTTCGGCCGTGCTGAGGATACGGCTCGTGTTCTTCTGGATGTGGCTGACGATAAGGGTGACCTCACTGCTGGGCTGGTGACGGCTGCGGCCTTCATCACGGCGAGTGAGGCCCATGAGGCCGATGATCTTGCCGTTGTCGCCTCGCAACGGGACTTTGGTGGTGAGGAACCAGCTCAGGGTCCGCTGTTCGTCATACCAGACTTCGAGGCGATTGATCAACGGTTTGCCCGTGCGGAAAACGAGCTCGTCATCGGCTCGGTAAGCCTTGGCGGCTTGCTCGGGGTAGATGTCGTCGTCGAGTCGGCCAATGACATCGGCTTCACCTCCGAGGCCCAGCCGGGTCCACATCGGTTCGCTGGCAGCAATGAGGCGGCTCTCGCGATCCTTGACAAAAAAGAACACGTTGGGCTGCTGATCGAACATGAGCCGGAATGCCTGCGGATCAGCCATGCTGGCGAAAAAGGCACTCTGGATGGATGGTAGAGACATGGCAGGATGATAACAACTTTTGGCAGATCTAGGCCCTGTATTTCCGAATGGAAAGGCGTTTTAATGTGAACATGAAGTCCCGGCGATTCCTCAGCTTCCTCACTCTTTGCCTTCTCGCCTGCACGGGGGCCTCAGCCCACAATACGACGCTCATGCTGCGTCAGGATGATGCCACGAACACGATCTCCGTGTATCGCGAAGACGGCAAGGAACCGATCCTCACGCAAAATGCGCGGCCGGATTTTCGGCCATACGTTCATCCGATTGTGGCACCGGATGGGAAAGGAGTGCTGACCGAGTTTAGCCCAGGGCATCACAAGCATCAGACGGGGCTCTACTGGGGGCTGAAGCAGGTAAACGGACGTGACTATTTTCACAATCCGGGCCCGGACTTTTGGCGCAAGGTCTCCAGCGCGGTGCTCGTCGGCAAAGGCGAGGTGGTGAAGTGGACGACGGTGTATCAACTGCTCGATGCCGAGGGCAAGCCGGTGATGAACGAGACCCAGGTGTGGACGATGCGCGATCGCGATGGCCGTTACCTGCTGGATCTGGAATGGAAGGGCGAAGGGCTCGTGGACTTGACCATGGCGAAGCAGCCTTACGGCGGGCTCTTTCTGCGCATGCCGTGGAAGCCTGGAATGGAAGGCGGCGTGATGAACAGCGTGCGTCAGAGCAACGCACGTGCCGAAGGCCAGCGCTCGATATGGGTGGATGTGGGTTTCAAACTGGAGGGGCGCGACGATCAAGCGCACATCGCGATTTTTGATCATCCGAAGAACGCAGGCTACCCGCAACCGTGGCGTGTGGATGGGCAAATGGGTGTGGGGCCTTGTCGTGCCATCTCGGGCGATTGGACGATTGCCAAGGGCAAGTCTGAGACCATACGGCATCAGTTCGTGGTCTACACGGGCAAGCTCGACGACGTGGCCCTCACCGACTCGTGGAAGGCCTACACGGGTCAGGGGTCTGATTCCGTGATGTGGGGCATCGCCAAAGAGGAAGGCAAAGCGGCCACCTTTCTCACGGGCGAACAGGCTGTCGCGAAGATGACGGTGCCGGCCGGATTCGAAGCAAAGCTCGCTGCGGTGGAACCGATGATCACCCAGCCGATGGCGTTTTGCTGGGACGATCGCGGCCGCCTTTGGGTTGCGGAGAATCGGGATTATGAAACGCGCGGGACCGGTTTCTCCGCCGACGGCCACAGCCGTATCCTCATCCTGGAGGACACGAATGGCGACGGGAAGTTCGACACCCGCAACGTCTTCCTCGAAGGCATTCCCTTTCCCGCCGGCATTGCGGTTGGGTTCGATGGACTCTGGCTCGGCGCGCCGCCCAACCTGCTCTTCGTGCCCGACAAGGATCACGACGACAAAGCCGACGGAGCCTTCGAGATCCGGCTCACCGGTTGGGGCATTCAGGATCGCCACGAGACCTTGAACAGCTTCAACTGGGGACCCGATGGCTGGCTCTACGGCTGCCAGGGCTTCGCCACTCGCTCGACGGTGGGCAAGCCGGCCGATGGCGGCAAGATCTTCCGCAAGGGCGATTCGTTCCCTGCCGAGATTCCGGTGAAGGATGGTCAATACATCGACGGCGGCGTTTGGCGTTATCATCCCACGAAGGATCGCTTCGAAGTCGTCTCGCACGGCTTCAGCAATCCTTGGGGCCTCGATTTCGATGACCACGGCCAGCTCTTCATCACGGCGTGTGTCATCCCGCATCTCTGGCATGTGATCCCGGGCGGTATCTACCATCGCCAGGGCGGCAGCCACATCAATCCGTATGTCTATGATGATATCAAGACCATCGCCGATCACCGGCATCGTTCCGCGCATGGAGGCGCGCGGATCTATCTAGCCGATGAGTTTCCGCAGGAATACCGCAACCGCATCATCATGGCGAATCTCCACGAGCACGACGTGATCACCGATATCTTGGAGCCAAGCGGATCCGGATTCATCGGTCATCATGGCAATGAACCGCTCTTCGCCAACGACAATGCCTGGGTGGGTTTCAGCATGGAGCTCGGTCCCGATGGTGCCGCCTATGTGCTCGATTGGCATGATACCGAAATTTGCGGCAATGCCATTCACGACAAAGATACCGGCCGGATCTATCGCCTCGCGCCGAAGGATCTTCCTGGGAAGACCGGGATCAATCTTGCCGCACAGACCGATCTCGAACTCGTTGGTCTGTTGACCCACCGCAACGATTGGTACAGCCGCCGTGCCCGGGTATTGCTCCAGCAGCGCGCCGCTTCGGGTCATCTCGATGCCTCAGTGCCTGCAAAGCTGTGGGAACTCTTCACGCAATCCAAGACCTCAGCGCATCAGCTTCGCGCGCTCTGGGCTTTGCACATTACGGGAAATCTTCCGGAGGATCGTCTGCTGCCGTTGCTCGATCATGCCGAACCTTATACTCGCAGCTGGGCCATTCAGTTGCTGGGCGAAGATCGCGCTTACAGCCCTGCGGCTTTGGAGAAACTTGCCACGATGGCGGAGAAGGATAGCTCGCCGATCGTGCGTCTCTACTTGGCGTCCGCGCTTCAGCGCATGCCGTTGGCGGACCGTTGGTCCATCGCGCAGAACCTCGTTGTGCATGCAGAGGACAATGCGGATCATAACTTGCCCAAGATGATTTGGTTCGGCATTGAGCCGCTTGTGGAAGCCGATGCCTCGCGTGCGATGGCGCTTGCCACTCACAGCAAGATCCCGGTGCTCGCGCAATACATCGCCCGCCGCGCCATCGCTGCCAAACAACTCGAACCCGTGGCTGCCACCCTGCAGGGAAACAACGATCTCGCCCTGCGTCTCCAGCTTCTGGAAGGCGTGCGTGATGGCCTCAAATCGCTGGGCCGCAATGTGGTCACAAAGCCGAAGAACTGGGACGAAGCCTTTGCCGCGCTCGATGCGACCAAGGATGCAAAATTGAGCGACTTCACCGCGCAGATCGGTCAACTCTTCGGCGATGCCAAAGCCGCCGCAGCCCAGCTTGCCGTGCTTAAAGACACAGCGGCACCGATTGAGCGTCGCCGACAAATCCTGGCCGCCTTTGCCCGCGATGCGTATGCTGCCGCGCTGCCCGTGGTGCTGTCCCTGCTCAATGAACCCGCCGTGCGTCGCGATGCCATCCGCGCGCTGGCTTCGTTCGATGCTCCGCAGATCGCGCCGACATTGATCCAGCGCTACGCCAAGCTTTCCGCCGCCGACAAAGCCGAGGTCATACTCACGCTCTCCGCACGCCGCAGTACCGCGAGCGCCTTGGTCGCTGAGTTGAAGAAGAACACCATTCCGAAGACCGATGTCACTGCCTTTGACGCCCGCCAGCTCTACCGCGTGCTCGGGCCATCGTTCGTCGAGTTCTGGGGTCCCATCACCCAGCTCGCCAGCGACAAGCAGGCCGAGATGGCGAAGTATAAAGCCATGCTCACCGATGCCGTCCTTGCCAAAGCCAACACCGGTCATGGTCGCGCCATCTACGAGCGCACCTGCATCGCCTGCCACACCCTCTACGGCGCAGGCGGTATTGTCGGCCCCGATCTCACCGGCTCGAATCGCGCCAACCTCGACTACATCCTCGCCCAGATCCTCAACCCCAGCGAGGTCATGCAGGAGAGCTATCAGCTCGTCATCGTCACCACTCGCGATGGCCGCACCCTCTCCGGCACAGTCGCCGCAGAAGACAACCAGCAGCCCACGCTCCGCCTTGTGGGGCAAGACAGCATCGTCACCAAATCCGAGATCCTCTCCCGCGAGAAATCCCCCATCTCCATGATGCCCGAGGGCCTGCTCAAAACCCTCAAAGACGACGAAGTCCGCGACCTCATCGCGTATCTGCGCACCACGTCGCAGGTGCCTCTGCCGAAGCCGTGAAAACGCACGGAATGAAACAAACATAGGCACAACATCCCCAAACCCCAAGCGGCTGCCGAGGCGCTTGCAGGGACGCCGGGAAGCGATGGGGTTGAGCAACGCCCTCCCCAGCGAGTGAGCGCAGCATCCCCCGGACATTTTCACCCGCTGAAAACTTTTTTCGGCAACTAGCCGTTTTCGTGGAGGGTTCCTTGTGATGACCGCTGCGGAGAACGACAGACATGACCGCTTCCTCAGGCTCTATGTGGAGCATGAGGAGGCGTTGCGCGGATTTGTGCGCTCGCTGGTGCCCACGCTGGAGGATGCGCGCGAGGTCATGCAGCAGACGGCGGCGGTGCTGTGGCGGAAGTTTGATGACTCGGCGGACTTCCGTCCGTGGGCCTTTGGCGTGGCGAAGTTCGAGACTCTCGCGTTTCTCCGCGACAGGGCGCGTGACCGGCATGTGTTTGGCGATGAGGTGCTGGCTTTGCTGGAGGCCGAGGCCATGGATGCGGCGCGGTCGAGCGAGCAGGAGGAGCGGGCACTGGAGCAGTGTTTGCAAAAATTACCCGCAGCCCAGCGCGAACTGGTGGAGACGGCGTATGCGCCGGGCGTCCGCATGGATGAGCTGGCGCGTTCAGCGGGCCGCACGCCGATGGCTCTTTATAAATCACTGCACCGCATCCGCATGACCTTGGCGGACTGTGTGCAGCTCACCTTGAACCCAAAGGAGGAACTTGCATGAAATCGAGCGACACTCAGATGGAATTGGTGCGCCGCTACCTGGGCGGCGAGGCAACTCTGGAAGAGGCGCGAAGGCTGGAGTCTATGCTGGCGGTGGATGCGCAGCTGCGCCGGGACTATCTGGCCTATGCGCGTGTGGAGGCAGGCTTGTCGTCCAAGGTGCGGCCAAAGCTGGTCAAAACAGCTTCTCCCGCCCGATGGCTATCCTGGCGTCCACTCGCGGCGGCTGCGGCGGCGGGGATTGTGTTCGGCATGTTCTGCACGGCGGTCGCTTTTGGGTATGTGGCTCCGCGCGTGGTGGAGAAGGTGCGGATGGTATTCAGCGAGGGGTTTGAAAGAAGTGTGAACAAGACAGCACCGGGCTTGCCGCGTGAGACTGGAGGATGGAGCGGCGACGAGGCGGAGGTGGTGAGGTCGACGCCGCAGGTGAAGGCGCACGGTGGCGGGAAGATGCTGCGTTTTTTCAGTGCGACGTATCCGGGGGAAAACTCGCCACGCAGTCAGTGGGGGGATGTGTATCGCATCTTGGATGTGCGTGGGCTGGCAGATGCGGGGCGGACGGTGGCGCGGGTTTCGGGGAACTTCGCGCAGGGTGTGGCGACGGGGGAGGAAAGGTTCGCGTGCAGGGTTGGAGCTTATGCGTTGGATCAGGATTTGAGCACGCTGCCATCGTCGCTGAACCACACGTGGTTGCAGCAAAACAACAGCGCGACGGGTTCACGCAGAGCGGTGCTCACGGGCACTGGTCGGTGGCAGGAAGTTTCCGTCGAGCTGCCGATCACGCGTGAGACGCGCTTTGTGGTCCTGCATCTCGCGGTGGTTCAAGAGCAGCCCACACTCAATTCCGGAGTCGTGCAGTTTAGCGGTCACTTCATGGACGACGTGAAGGTGGAGCTGATCACGCGGCCTTGATCGGCCTCATCGCTCATTCTGCTCTCCCGAATCCAACGACGCATCACTTCACAATCCAACTTCTTTCCACAACACCTCATGTCCCACCCTCATCCATCCCACGACACCTCCTCCACGCAGCACCTGCCGAACCGCCGCCAGTTCCTCCGCGCGGGCTCGGCAGTGCTGGCGCTGCCATTTCTCGAAGCGCTCGCGCCACGCCTGGCTCGCGGAACTGCCGCGCCGCCGCCGAAGCGCATGGTGTGCATCATGACGAATACCGGTCTGCTGCCGGAGAACTTCTGGCCGAAGCAGACGGGCAAGGTGTTCGAGCCATCGCGCTATCTCGCGCATCTGGAGCCGGTGCGCGGGCGCTACTCGGTGATGAATGGGCTCTCGCACCCGGACAATTCCGGCGGTCATGTGGTGGAAAAGAGCTTCCTCACCGGCGCGCGGTTTCCGTCATCCGCCGTTTTCAAAAACAGCATCTCCATCGATCAGCTCGCGGCGGAATCGCTCGGGCATCACACGCGCTTTCCCTTCCTCGCACTCGGTGTGAATGGCCAGCATGACGGGCTGCTCTCGGTCTCGCGCGATGGCGTTTTCATCCCGCCGGAACTGAGCCCGGCCAAGGTGTATCAGCAGCTCTTCACGCCGGACACGGCCGCGGAGAGCGAGCAGCGGATGCGCGAAATCGGCCAACGGGTGAGCACGCTCGACTTTGTGAATGAGAAAGCGAAGCGGCTCTCGCGCAGCCTGGGCGCGGAGGATCGTGCGCGGCTCGACCAGTATCTCACCTCGGTGCGCGAGCTGGAGCAGCGGCTGGAGCAGGCGCGTGTCTGGCAGAAGCGGGAAAAACCACGCGTCACCGTGCCTCAGCCACAGGACATCCTGGACAACACGCAGGACGTGGATCGCGCACGGCTGATGTATGACATGACCCTGCTCGCCCTCCAGAGCGACAGCACGCGCATCGTCACGCTGTATCTGAATCCGCTAGAGGTCCTCGTGAAGTTGCCGGGCGTGAGCGACCGCACGCACACGCTCACGCATCACGGCAACGAGCCAGAGAAGCTGGAACAACTCGCCAAAGTTGAAGAAGCAGGGCTGAAGAATCTGGGCCGCTTCCTCGCGGGGCTCGCCGCAGTGAATGAAGGCGGCAGCAGCCTGCTTGATGATACAGCGGTTCTCTTTGGCTCGAACATGTCAAATGGCAGCAATCACTCGAACGTGAACCTGCCGGTCCTCCTCGCAGGCGGTCGCTTCAAGCATGGGCAGCACTTGCAGTTCGATCTGAAGAACAACACGCCGTTGTGCAATCTCTTCGTCTCCATGCTTCAGCACATGGGCCTGGAGCGCGATGCCTTCTCCACGAGCACGGGAACTCTCACAGGACTGGAAGTGGCATGAGACGCGGTGCATTTCCCCTCCTCCTCGCATCGCTTTTTCAATTCCTGCCGGCCACACTCATCGCAGCTGATGCGGAGCTACGTGGCTATCTGGAGACACATTGTTTCGACTGCCACGACTCGACGACGAAGAAAGGCGGGCTCGATCTGGAGTCGCTGCCGATGCAGTTCGACGCGGCGGAGCGATTCGAGAAATGGGCGCTCGTTCATGATCGCATCGTCGCCGGTGAAATGCCGCCGAAGTCGCGCAAGGAGCGGCCTTCCGAAAAGGAGAACGCCGACGCACTGAAGCAGCTCGACGATCAGCTTCACGACGCCGATGCCACACGCATCGCGAAGACGGGACGGGCGTTGTTTCGCCGTCTCAACGCGCAGGAATATGAGAACGCCTTGCGCGACCTGCTGCATCTTCCTGGACTGCGCATCAAGCATCTGCTGCCCGAGGACGAGCGTCGCCACGGCTACAACAAGATCGGCCAGGCGCTTGATCTCTCGAACGTGCATCTGAATCAGTTCATGGATGCGGCGGACCTCGCGCTCACCGCAGCCATCGCCACGCGCAGCACGCCACCGCCCCTCTTGCGCCGACGCTTCGGCGGCACCAGCGGCTCGGAGAACTGGAACTGGATCGCTCGCGGTGATGCGGTGCTGCTGAAGGACAAGCAGTTCGATCCCTTGCTGCCGCTGCCCGCACCGGATCAGGATCTCTGGGGCGCGAAAGGCTCGGCGGAGGTGAAGCGGCGCCGCGAGGCGCTCGGCACGAAGCTGCGCGACTACGACGGGGCGATGGGCTTTTTCACCGGCCCCATCGAGCGCACCTTCAGCCAGACCATGCAGTTCTCGCCGGTTTACGCCGGGACGTATCGCGTCCGCACCTCCGCATGGGGCTTCTGGTGGGATCGCGGCAAGGTGGAGCCGCCGCATCGCAACGAGTCCTTCATGCTCTCTGTCTGGCTGCCATCGGATGGCCCGCGCTTCATTCATTCGCCCTCGCGTCGGCTGGGTATGTTCGATGTTCCCGCGCTGGAAAGTCGTGTCCACGAATACACCGGCTGGTTTGATGTGAACGAGGAGCTGCTCTTCGAGATGGGCACGCCCACCGGTTACGAGAAAAACACCGGACGCTGGGCCTCGCAGTCGCCGGGCTCGTGCGCCGTCCATTCCGGCCCCGGCATAGCGCTCGACTGGTTCGAAGTGGAAGGCCCGATTTTTGAGCAATGGCCGCCGCGCAGCCACACCACGATCTTTGGCGATCTGCCCATCCGTCCATTCGCGAACGACAGCGGCATCATCACACCGAAACGCGAGCCGGTGCGGCAGCGCTCACGCAGTGGCGGAACCCGTCCCGGCAACGGCGAACTCACCAAGGAGGAAAAAGAGCCGCCGCTGGAGACTGTCTTCACCGAGCATCCGCAAGAGGACGCGACGCGGCTGCTCGCGCAGTTCCTTCCGCGTGCGTTTCGTCGTGCCGTGCCTGCGGATGAGGTGCAGGGCTACGTGGAAATCGTCACGCGGGAGATGAAGGGCCACGCGTGCTTCGAGGACGCGATGAAGGAAGCGTGCAAGGCCGCGCTGTGCTCCCCGGACTTCCTTTTCATCGGCGATTCCGGCTTGACGGAGAAGAGCGCGCCGCGCATCCGCCTCAGTGACCGCGCCCTCGCTGACCGTCTCGCGCTTTGGCTCTGGAACAGCATCCCCGATGCGGAACTCCTTGCGCTGGCCAACGAAAGCCGCCTGCACCTGCCAGAGAACCTCAAGCAGCAGACCGCCCGCCTGCTCGCCGATCCGCGCTCGGATCGTTTCATCACCGATTTCACCGACCAATGGCTCGACCTGCGGAAGATCGACGCCACACAGCCCGACACCAAGATTTATCCCGAAGCTCGCGAGCATCTGAAGCACAGCATGATCGCGGAAACTCGTGCCTACTTGCGCGAGCTGATCACGAAAGACCTCAGCGTCGCGCATCTGGTGAAGTCCGACTTCGCCATCCTCAATCAAAGCCTCGCCGACCACTACGGCATCGCGGGCGTTACTGGCTGCGACCTCCGCCGCGTGCCCTTGCCACCGGGCAGCCCGCGCGGTGCCTTCCTCACGCAGGCCGCCGTGTTGAAAGTCACCGCCAACGGCACCAGCACCTCGCCCGTGACACGCGGCGCATGGATCAACGAACGCATCCTCGGCAACGTCATCCCGCCACCGCCGCCCGGCGTGCCCGCGATTGATCCCGACACGCGCGGCACGAAGACCATCCGCGAGCAGCTCGAAAAGCATCGTGCCGACACAAGCTGCGCCGGTTGCCACGCCAAGATCGATCCACCCGGCTTCGCGCTGGAGAGCTTCGACGTCATCGGCGGCTTTCGCGATCGTTACCGCTCGCTGAGCGCGGGCAACACGCTGGTCGATTTTCACTTCGACTCCGGCTTCAACCCGCGCGTCCGGCTCAATCAGCCCGTCGATCCCTCCGGTCAGCTCCCCACCGGCGAGCCCTTCCAAAACCTCGCCGACTTCCAAGCACTCCTCCTACGGCAACCCGAAGCCCTCGCCGCAAACATGACGCGACAGCTCCTCATGTATGCCACCGGCTCCGAGCCTCACTACTCCGACCGCCGCGAAATCAACCGCATCCTTGAGCGAACCAAGCCTAACAACTACGGCCTCCGCTCCCTCATCGACGCCATCGTGCAGAGCGAGCTGTTCCTGACGAAGTAGCAGCACGGCTTCACACCAAATTCATTTTCCCACCCATGCGCCCCCTCATCCCTCTTCTCATCTTCACTGCTTTCACCACCGCCCTCGCCGCGATCGGCCACGCTGCCGATGACGGGTTCGAATCAATCTTCGACGGCCAAACCCTGAAAGGCTGGCATGTCAGCGCAAAGTCCGGCCACAGCGGCGCGAGTAAAAATCAATCCGGTGGCGACTGGAAGGTGGTGGATGGCGCGATCACCGGCACGCAGGACATCCCGGGCAATGGCGGCATCATCCTGACGGACGCGAAGTATTCCGAGTTCGAGATCGCGTTGGAGATGAACAACGACTTCGGCCCCGATAGCGGGCTATTCCTTCGCTGCACCGAGGACGGCAAGTGCTACCAGGGACTCATCGACTTCCATCCCGGCGGCAGCCTCATGGGGCTCTACGGCGAAGGGCTGGGCGGGAAGCCGCACCTCCGTTTCTTCAACTTCGGAAAGACCGAGAGCGAGATCTCACTCACGCCCGACCGCACACCGCAGCCGGTGGCGATGACGCCGGAGCAGTGGAAGACCTTCTGGAAGGCGGATGGCTGGAACGAGTTCAAGATGCGCATCACTGGAGGAGACAAGCCAACCATCACGACTTGGATCAACGGTATGCAGATCATGACCTGGACGGAGACGGAGGCACGACTTCCAGTTGAGGGTCACATCGGTCTCCAGGTGCATGGCGGCGGCAACGAGGTCGGACGGTTCGTGCGCTACCGAAACATCCGCATCAAGAACCTTACAGTTCCAACAGCGCGGCCCACCGACAGCCCCGCGCCATTGTCCGTCGGGTGTCAGGCATTCACCTTCAATCGCTTCACGGTCTATGAGGCCATCGAGAAGACGGCGGAGGCGGGCGGGACGGTGATCGAGTTTGTCTCCGGTCAGAAGCTCAGCAAAACGGAGCCGGGGAAAATCGGCGACATGAGCGACGAGCAGATCACGGCGTTGCACGCGCATTTGAAAAAGCACGGCGTCGAACCGGCGAGCATCTTCATCGGCATCCCGAATGACGAAGCGGGGGCACGGAAGGTTTTCGAGTTTGGGAAGCGGCTGGGGGTGAAGTCGTTCAGCATGGGGCTCATTCCCGACCAGCTCGATCTCATCGAGAAGATGGTGAAGGAGTTCGACATCCGTGTGGGCTTTCACAACCACGGCAAGACACCGCTCAATCGCTCTTGGGACCCGGCTTTCGTCCTGGACGTGGTGAAGAACCGCGATCCGCGCCTCGGTTTGTGCGCGGACACAGGGCACTGGGCGACCTCGGGGCTGAATGCGCTGGACGCGATCAAGCTGGTCGAGGGACGTATCATCAATCTGCATCTCAAGGACCGGGCCGTCATCGGTCAGGCGTCCACCGATCTCATCCTCGGCACCGGCGTGATGGATATCGCCGGGATCGTCGCGGAGCTGCGGCGGCAAAAGTTCGCGGGCTCCATCTTCGTGGAATACGAGACGAACTGGCTGAACAGCGTGCCGGATGTGAAGCAGTGCATCGAGTTCATCCATCACCCGGTGGCGAAAGCGGCGAGCGCTTCGCCCACATCGTCTGCTGTGGTGCCGCAGGCTCCTGAGTTCCATCTCGACGAGCCGGGTTTGAAAGCCGTGGTCATCGACAGCGACGAGCGCGAGTCCTTCCTCGGGCTGCAACTCGACAGCGCGGGCCGGCTCTTCGCGGGCTGCCGCGAGGCGCTGTTTGTGTATGAGCCTGCGCCGGGCGGACTGTATGCGCCGCGCCAGCTGCTCTTCCGTTTTCCGAAGGACGCGTGGGTGTATGACATCGCGATTCGCGGCGACGATCTCTATGTCTCCACGCACACCGCGATCTACCTGCTGCCGGGTGCGGTGAAGAAGCGCGCGGGCATCGAGGCGCGGCGCCTAGTGTGGGGCTTGCCGATGATGAAGGGCTTCGACATGCACCAGGGCATCCACGGGCTCGTCATCGGGCCGGAGGGCGATCTCTACTTTGCCAACGGCGACGAGATCATCGGCTACGGCGACAAGGATCGCATGGATCACTGGTCGCACTGGACGTATCACCACGGCACGAAAGGCAGCGCGATGACGGGCTGCGGCGGCGTGTTTCGCTTCAGCCCGGACGGGGAAAAATTCAGCGTCGTCGCGGCAGGCACGCGCAACAGTTGCGGCATCGCTTTTGATCACGAGTGGAATCTCTTCACGAGTGACAACGACCACGAAGGCCGCCCCGCCGACTACGTCCCGGGCCGCGTGCTGCACGTCACGCCGGGCGCTTACTTCTCCTGGCCGCGCGGCTGGATGCCGGAGAAGACGCCATGGCGAGCGGACCTGCTCGACTCGCTCCATCCCGATGTGGGCCGCTACGTGCCGACCGGCATGGCGTATTACGACGAGTCGTTTCTGCCCGCCGCGTGCCGCCACGGGCTCTACATCGCCGAATGGGGCCGCGCGAAGCTGCTGCGCTATCCGCTGAGACCACGCGGCGCATCGTTCCAAGTCGAGCAGGCGGATTTCTTCCGCGAGGCGGAAACCACCGCGCGTCCGGTCGGCGTCGCCGTGGGACGCGGCGGACGCATCTTCACCAGCGTATGCCACATGAAGGGCAACGAGGCCTCGCCGATGTATCGCAGCGAGATCGTGATGATCACACGAGCCGATGACGCGGCGAACGCGCCCTTCGAGGCTTATGAAGAAACGACCGCGAGCGCGGACAAGCTCTTCTCGGAACTCGCCAGCGACTCGTGGCATCGCCGCTACCGCGCGCACATCGAGCTGATGCGACGCGGCTCAAGTATCGCTGAAGAAGCCGCGCAGCGCTTTGCCAAAGCACCTGACGCGAGTGCTTCGACCACGCATCTGCTCTGGCTTATCGCGGCGTCAGGAAAACTTGATCTCATCGCGCCGCTGGTTTCATCGGCGCAGCCGATGGCCCGCCTGCAAGCGCTGCATGCACTGGCAAACTTCGCGCCTTCGCCGGATCGCGCCACATTTGAAAAGGCGCTCGACGATGCGAACCCGCAGGTCGTTCACGCGGCTCTCGTGGCCTTGCGTGAGCGCTTCACGGAACTCAGTGCGCAAGCCCGCGTCATCACGCTCGCGCAGAGTGAAGACCGCCTGCTGCGGCAAGCCGCCGTGCAACTGCTCGCCCGTCGCCTGCCTTTGCCCGCGATCCAGAAGCTCTGCGAATCCACCGCGCCCGCCGAGCGCCTCGCGGGCATCCTCATCGCGGGCGAGCGCCTCACCGTGCCGCCGTTCAGCGGAGCGCTGCCGGAAAGCTGGCCGCAAAGTCCGATGCTGAGCAAGGTCGCCTATGTGGGTGAAACGGTGGAGTTGCACACGGGCAATTTCACCATGGCCGATGTGTGGGCCGCCGCGGCGAAGTCGCCGGAAGAGCAAAGCCTCTTTGCGCTGCTCGAGCGCCGACTCGACGATCCCGTGCCCGACCACGCGAAGCAGGCCGCCTTTTTCTTGCGCCTGCTCAAAGACCCGCGCACCGATGCCCGCGCCGCAGCGATGCTCGGCATCAAGGACGCGAAGCTCGCGCAAGCGGCGCCCATCCAAGGCGCGACCAGCACCGGCATCACCGAACTGCCTGCTGCGTTCGCGAGCGTGGATTGGACGAAGGAAGTCACGCGCGGCGATGCAGCACGCGGCGCGAAACTTTTCACCGAGCGCGGCTGCGCCGTCTGCCACGCCGCCAAGGCAGGCGACAACGGCAGTGGCGGGCCATCGCTCATCGGCGCAGGCACGCGCTTCACCGTGCCCTACCTCGTCGAGTCCGTCATCACGCCAAACAAAACCGTCTCGCCCATCTTCAAGTGGACCATGGTCACGAAGACCGACGGCAGCGCCATCGCCGGACTCATCACCAGCGAAACCGCGGCCGAACTCGAACTTCTCCTCCCCGCCGGCATCCGCCAGAACATCCGCATCAAAGACATCGCCAAACGCGAACTCCAGGACCGCTCGCCGATGCCAGAAGGACTGATCCAAACCCCCGACGATCTGCGCGACCTGCTCTCGTTCCTCACCGGGCTGAAGGACAAGTAGGCCCACGCCTCGTGCAACCACCAGCTCCCGCGCCATGCGCATCCCGCTTCTCATTCTCCTCGCGACCTCGACGCTCACCGCCGCTGCGCGGCTATCTGGAGACGCATTGTTTCGACTGCCACGACTCAACTGAACCCCCACCATCCCACGCCGACCGGTGACTCGTGGGCGGGCGGGCTCGAAAAGGAAAACCCTTTCAGTAAGTACAAAGGCCTGCTTACCGACGCCGTGCTCGCCAAAGCCAACGTCGGCCAAGGCCGCGCGATCTTCGAGCGCACCTGCGCGATTTGCCACGTCCTCTACGGCGCGGGCGGCAACGTCGGCCCCGATCTCACCGGTTCCAATCGCGCCAACCTTGACTACATTCTCGCCCAAATCATCAATCCCAGCGAGGTCATGCAGGAGAGCTATCAACTCGTCATCGTGACCACTCGCGATGGTCGCACGCTCTCTGGAATGGTCGCCGCTGAAGACAACCAACAGCTCACGCTGCGCCTGGTTGGCCAAGACAGCATCGTCACCAAATCCGAGATCCTCTCCCGCGAGAAATCCCCCATCTCCATGATGCCCGAGGGCCTGCTCAAAACCCTCAAAGACGACGAAGTCCGCGACCTCATCGCGTATCTGCGCACCACGTCGCAGGTGCCGCTGGCGAAGCCGTGAAAACGCACGGGATAAGACCCTCGCTCAGCCTCTTCGCCCTCCATGCGCTCGCCGCCTGCGCTGCGCTTCACGCTGAGGATGCACCGCAGGCGGTAACCCATCGCCCCCTCGTCGGCGTGACGCCGGATTCACTGCGTTTTGCGCGGCCGCCGAGCGCGGGCGCGGTGGAGATTCGCGAGTTACCTTTGCACACCTCCGCTGGGGAGGATGAAGGTCGCGTGCTGTGGAGCGGTCAAGGCGCGGAAACGGTGCTGCCACGCTTCGATGGCCCGCGGGACAGACTCTTCGTGAAGTTTGAGCTGAGTGCTGCTGGGAAGTCACTCGGCACACCGCAGCACGTCACGGATCTCTCCGCCCTGCCGCGGCGGACGAACTCCCTGGGCTCACTCGAGAGCAAAAAAGGAGTAGCCTGCCTGCTCGACTTGGAAGATGGCAAGGCGCTCGGCTTCGCGCAGTCGAACCAGAATATCGACATCGGGGGGCTGATCGATTGGCAGAGCGCGGAGCCGAAGCTGAGTTTCGGTTTCGAGGGGCGGAAGGTCGGGTTACGTCCGGGGGCCGTCGCGCGACTCGATGCCGATTTGCAGGCGCTCCACGCGGCAAAGATGCGGGTGACGGGCATCCTCTTGAATTACGTCCAGAAGACCACGCCGCGCACGTCCCCGCTCGTGCATCCCCTCACCGATCCGGCGACGGTTCTGGCGGGCCCGGCGGCGTTCCATACGGCAACGGAAGAAGGCGTCTTCTTCTACCGTGCGATCCTCCACTGGCTGGTGGATCGCTACACACGAGAGGACGCGAAGTTTGGCCAGATCGCCGGGCTGGTGATCGGCAATGAAGTGCAGAACCACTGGGGCTGGTATCATATCTGCGCGGTCGAGCCGGAGGTGTTGTTGCGCGAATACACTACCGCGCTCCGTATCGCAGATCTGGCGACGCGAAGTGTGCATGCCGACTTTCCGATCTATATCTCACTGGATCATCACTGGACGCTGACCGCGATCAACGGGGCGGCGAAGATCCTTCGGCTTCCGCTGATTGAACGTCGGACGCCGGTTTGATCCGAAGTGGGATTCGTGACCAACAGCACCAAAATCCCGGTCGACAGCCTGAGCTGGCATCGTCCAGGTGGGTCCTCTTTGAAGACACCCGCTGAATTAGTCTGATCGCACCAGGGTCGCGAACCAGGCGCGCAATTCTTGGGTGGACGGCCGGTCGTCAAGAAACATGGCGGTGGCGTGGGCGCCTAATCCGGAGCGGACGAAGGTGGCCGACGCTTGCATCGCATCCATGATGGGTTGGAATTTCTCCGGGGAGTTGTCAGTTTGGAAGACGGACTTGCCGCGGAAGCGTTTGGCTCGTTCCAAGGCACCTTCCAGCGACGCTCCGTTCCAGCCATCGCCGTCGTGATGTTGGCAGGCGTGAAAGCCTTTCCAGAGCGCGGCGATCCGGTCGTTGCGCAATCCGATGAAACCGCAGGCGATCGCGCCGCGGGAGAAGCCGGTGAGGACGATGTTCTTGCGATCTCCGCCGAACTTGGTGCAGATCTCTTCGATCATGCGCATGGCGTAGTTCGCGGTGTCGTCAGGCACGCCCCAGCCGTTTTCCGCGATGGCTCCCGCCGCGAGATCGACGAAGGGCAAACCCAGACAGATGGCGCCCTTGCCCTTGGTCATCCCGTAGCCGATGACGCACTGGTCCGGTAACCCGGTGGAATAACAGCTGGGCACGAGAAAAATATTCCCGGGGTACTCGACAATGAGAGGATAGGTCTCTCCAGGGGTCCAATCCTGGGGTAACTGGAGCACGCTGTAGATCGCCTCGTCCCCGGTGAGCCGGTAGCGGACCCGATGCCCGGGGTGGGGAGACGCATCTTCGACGTTGGGCACGTCCAGGCGGGTGGGGGGGCGTTTCCATTCTGGCGCTTCCCCAGAGGCTTTCAGCTCGCGCACTTCGAGGATCGCGGGTCCGGCGATGCGACCGGAGATCATCACCTGGAGTTGCTTGATCTGGGTGGGATCGAGCTTGGGCGTGCCGTCCGGGAAAGTTGCGCGCAGATCGCAGGCAAAGTGGCGGGTTTCTCCGGGCGCCAACTTGGCGGAGTCAGGCACGGCGTCCCAGCCATGATCGCCGACAACCCAGAACAAGACGTTGAGTGGAGCGGTCCCGCAGTTGGTAATCTCCGCCGTGACGCTGGCCCGGCGCTCTAGATCCCACCCTGTTTTTGGAGAGGGAATGACGGCCCAGGCATATCCGCTTCCGGGCGAGGTCGGGGTTTTCTCCGGGGACCTGAGGGTGAGGGCGGTGCCATCCCAGCTGGCTGTCAGCCCGCGCAGTTCGCCGAGATCTTCGAGCCCGTGGAGGTGGGGCGAGAGAGGCTGATCGTCGCTGGCGATGATCACGGCAAGGGCGAGGAGATGCGGGAGAATCGATGCGAGGGCCTTCATCGTCCTGTCATCGATGGTCAAAGACGGAACGGCTCCCAACTTTCCTCGCGGAATCCGACCCGATAGATTTTGCGTTGGGGGTCGATGGCGAAAGGGCGCTTCACCAGGTTACCGTTTTGGGAAAGGAGCTGGATGGCCTCGTCTGTGGACATGGAAGGCAGTTTGTCTTTGAGGCCGAGCGCGCGGTAGTCCTGGCCGGAGGTGTTGAAGAGTTGGCGGATCTCTCCGCCGTGAGCCGCCAGCATGGCTCGCAACTCCTCAGGGCTCGGGGGCGTTTCGCGGATGGGGACTTCCGTGAATGATAAACCTGCCGAGCGGAGCCACTTCACGGCGGTCCGGCAGGTCGAGCAGCCTTGGTAGGTGTAGACTCTCATCGGACGGCTTCCAGCAAATCGCCGAGGGTGTGCTGGCTTTCGAGGGGGTGCCGCAATTGGAAATCGAAATTGAGGGCGTAACGATTGCAGCGGCCTTTTTTCAATCTGGTGACGACGCCAGCCGCTTCCAAGTCAGCGAGGATGCGTTGAACTGAGCGATCGGTAATGCCAACCTGGAGGGCAAGTTTGCGAACGGTCATGGCGGGATCGCGCGACAGGCAAACGATGACATGAGTGTGATTGGTGAGGAATGTCCAGGCTGGAGCCGTAGGTTGTGAATTCGAGGTGTCCGTGAGCAGTGAACCTGGGGAAGTCGTTTTCTGTTCCATGCTGACGGACGGGCCTGTGAGGAGAGTAATGCATCTCCGGGCGTGTTGGCAATTCGTTGATCAGGCCAAGTGGCACCCGGCCGTCGTCCAGGTCCTGATCGGGGCGGTGGGGCGCACTTTACGGCACTTTCTCCGGCGCGGCCAATCGGACATGCGTGAGCATCCAGCGACGCAGATTTATGCCGAATTGCCGCCTGCAGCGCCGTTGTTTCAGGAGGCGACGACGGAGTTCGCGACGATGAAGGGATGAGCGCGCGGAGGTGCTGGAGGCCACCGGACGGCGCAGCGGCCTTGGTCACGGTGTGATGGGGTTGATCTATGTAGCGAGTGTTGTGCTTTTCTCGATCCTGGCAATCCTGAATCCCGTAGCCCAAATCGTGATCACGGAGACGGAGATCGTCAGGTCGGGTGGCTGTTGCGGACCGGGCGGTCGGATCCGGTTCGATGCGGTCGCCTCTGCGGAACTTCGGGATCTTGATGGCTATCGCCTCACCTTGCGAGGGCGAGATGGATATGAGCTTCTGATCGAAGAGCGATTTTTGAAGCTGAACCGAGAAGGATTGTTGGATCTATTGCGGCGGAGGCTCGCGGGTGTTGGCGTGACGATCGAGGATCGTTCTCCCCGGCCGTCTTTATTGGGATCGGGCCGGGGCTGAGTGTTCAGTGTGAGCTGCCTTTGGATCGCAAGCGATCCAAGCGCTCCTGCATCTCCTGCACGCGCTCGGGATGTTGGGCCGCGAGGTTGTCGGTTTCGCCCAGATCCGTATTGAGATTATAAAGCTGCGGACCAGGATCGTTGCCCATTTCGGTTCGAGTATTTCCGCTGACCTTCGGCCCTTTCCCGGGCTCGATGTATTTCCAATCACCCGCGCGCAAGGCCAGGCCGTTGCCATGGAGCACGATGTGGTCGCGGCCAGCCGTGGATTCTCCGAGGAGCGCGGGCAGAATGTTGAGGCTATCGGGGGCGTCATTGGGAGTCAGCGATTGACCCGTGAGTTCCGCGAACGTGGCGGGGAAATCCACCTGTGACACGATCGCCGGGCTCACTCCCGGCTTCACCCGGGCAGGCCAGCGGACGATGAATGGAACGCGAGTGCCCGCTTCAAACTTGCTGTACTTCCCGCCGCGCAACGAGCCGGACGGCCGGTGATCGCCGAGCTTGGTGACTGCGTCATCCTGGTAACCGTCATCGATTACCGGGCCGTTGTCGCTGCTGAGGAGAACGAGGGTGTTTTCGGCGAGGTGGAGACGATCGAGCGTCTGGAGGATTTCCCCCACGCACCAGTCCGCCTGGACGATCGCGTCGCCACGCGGGCCGAGTTCCGTCTTGCCCACGAACCGAGGATGGGGAACACGGGGGACGTGTGGATCGTGCAAAGCGAAGAAGAGGAAGAACGGTCCGGCCGCGTTTCTTTCCAGGAATTGCACCGATTCGCGGGTGAAGACATCCGCCATGTCTTCATCTTTCCACAGGGCTGCGTTGCCGCCGCTCATGTACCCGATGCGGGAGATCCCGTTGATGATGCTCATGTCGTGGCCATGGCTTGGGTGCATCTTGAGCAACTCGGGATTGGCTTTGCCAGTGGGGACGCCCTCGATCGGCTGGCCATAGCTTACCGTGATCGGGTCGGCAGGGTCGAGCCCCACCACACGATGGCCGCGCACGAAAACGCAGGGGACGCGATCACCGGTCGCCGCCATGATGAACGATTCATGGAAGCCGACTTCGAGCGGGCCGGGCTGGATCTCGCCATTCCAATCGATCGCTCCGGTTCCGAGTCCCAAGTGCCACTTCCCGACCACGCCGGTGTGATAACCAGCTTTCTGAAGGATGGAGGGCAAAGTGGTCCGGCCGGGCCGAATGATGAGGGCGGCGTTCCCAGGAAGGACGCCGGTACCCGAATGGCGCCAGGCATATTCCCCGGTGAGCATCGCGTAACGCGACGGAGTGCAGGTGGCTGATGGCGCGTAGCCGCTGGTGAAGCGGAGGCCTTCGTGGGCCAATCGATCGATGTGGGGCGTCGGGATTCGCGTGCCGCCGTAGGCTCCGGGGTCGCCGTAGCCGAGATCATCGGCGTAGAGCAAAACGATGTTCGGGCGGGGCGCGGCGGGGAGCGTTGCGATCAGGCAGAGCAGGATCAAAAGGAGGCGTTTCATGGCTGTGTCCCATTCAGCACATCGGGGCGCGACAACGCCAGCAGATCCTGACAAGAATCCGCAAGCCTCTTGACGAAGCATGTCTTGCCGAGTCAGGTCGTCCGGAAAGCATTCATCATGAAACCGTTTTTACGCTTCGTCCTCAATGTCCTCTGGTTCGTCTGCGGCGGCTGGATCAGCGGCTTTCTTTGGCTGCTCGGTGGTCTGCTGCTCGCGCTCACAATCGTCGGTCTGCCTTGGACTGGTGCGGCCTGGCGCATTGCCGGCTTTGCCTTCTGGCCCTTCGGGAAGGAAATCGTTCCGCGCGAAGCCGCCACGGGAGAGGGCGACATCGGGACCGGACCCGTCGGTTTCATCATGAACATCGTATGGTTCATCCTGGGCGGTTGGTACATCGCCCTGTCCCACCTGATCATCGCGGTGGCGGAGTTCGTCTCGATCATCGGCATTCCCTTCGCATTGAAGGATTTGCAGCTCGCGCAACTCGGGCTCGGCCCGATCGGTGTGACGATCCGCCGGGTGGAAGACTGAAGGTTTCCTCAACTTCCCCGGTTGGCCAGGGAAGTTGAGGGGAGTCCGTGGTCCGTTATTTCGGCACGATTTCGACGATGCCGGCCTCGCTGATGCCGTCGTGGAAGAAGCCACCGACGATGTTTTGGTCGTCGAAGTAGACCCCCTCGATCATCAACGCCTTGCCTGCGGCATTCGTGACCGTCCAGGTCAGGACGCCGGTCGCTTGGTTGAACGATCCCTTTTCGGTCGATAGGGGCCAGCCAATGCTGTTTCCAGAGACGGTGGCTGCCTTGAGGATATCCGTCGGGTTGCCCATGAGATCCACCATCACATTGGCCTTGCCGAACTGGGCCTGCAGGGTGGCAGGTGTGTAGAACGAGCCCATGGCCACCATGCTGATCGGAGTCGTCTGACCCGCGATCGTCCAGGTGAGGGGACCATGGAAGTCGCTCACGCCCGCTTGCGGGTTCCACGTGAGGGTTCCTTTCAGGGTGTCTCCGGTGTGGGGGGCGGTGCCTTTGGCATCGACCGTAATCTTGCGATTCACCACCGTGACCGACTGGATGAACTGGGAGCCGTCGCCCATGTTCAGGGTCAGTTGTCCCTTCAGGGTTTTGTCCAAGGTGAGTAGGCCGTAGCCGTCACCGATGGCCGTGACCGAGTCTGGGACCGGGAGGAGGATGGTGTAGTTGCCCTTGCCGTTGGTGGAAGCATCCGCCGGGAAGAGGTCGGAGTTGTCTCCGGCACCATCCCGATCGGTATCGCTGGATTCCAGCGCGTTGTTCGGGAAGGCATCGAGGGAATCGACGATTCCGTCTCCGTCCGAGTCCACGGCGGCGGCACCACTGGCGGACGCAGCGGACCGGAGGCTGGCCGACACCGGCGCTGATACCGGGAGATGCTTGGAGATAGACAATCCGTTCACCTTGGCCACCGAGACCACGGAGGTGAACTGGATGGTGATCTTTCCGGTCGCATCCGGCTTGAGCACGTAGACTTTGCTGGTGGCCTTGCTGGCACCGCCGGCCGCGACAAAGATGTCGAAGTCATCCAGCACGAGCTTGCCATTGAAGGTCACGTCGAACTTCCGCTTGCCCGAGGTCGTGAAGCCGGTCTCCACGAAGTAGAGTTGGATGCGGTGGTAGGCCGTCGTATCCAGCGCGGTGAACGAGTAGGAGAATGCACCGTTGCGCTCGGTGTTGAAAATCCCCGCCGGCACACCTGTGGGCACTCCTGTCACCGTTCTGGTTCTGGTCAGGGTCGTTCCACCGGTGAAATTTGCGTCCGCCACGAAGGTGCCCGTAGCGGCGCCACCTGAGTTGATGGATTTGATCGCCTCCAGCGCGCCCAGGACCGTGTTGTCGCCCACGCCATCGCCGTTTGCATCCACCCATTCCAGGGGATCGGCCGGGAAGGTATCGGAATTGTCTCCGTAACCGTCGCCGTCCGTGTCCTTCCATTCGAGCGGGTTGCTCGGGAATGGATCTTGGGTATCGGCCACGCCGTCGCCATCCGCGTCGATCACCGTGACGGCGATCTGCTTGAAGACGGACAGTCCGTTCACCTTGGCCACGCCCACTACGCCGTTGAACTGCAGGGTGATCGTCCCGGTGCCGTTCGATTTGAAGACAAACGTCTTGGCGATCGCTTTGTTGGCTCCGCCTGCCGCGACGAAGATGTCGAAGCTGTTCAAGATCACCACGCCGTTGGCGGTGACGTTGAACTTCCGTTTGTCGGCGGTGTTCGTCGTCGTGGTTTCCGCGAAGTGCAGGTCCACCTTGTGGTAGGCCGAGGGCATCAGGCCGGTAAACGTGTAGGTGAAGTTGCCGTTGCGTTCGGATTTGTAGATCGTGGCGGACACTCCGGTCGGCGCACCGGTGACTGTGGCCGTGTTGCTGGCCGTCGACCCTGCCGTGAAGTTCGCGTCGGCCACAAAGGTCCCGGCCGCAGGCCCACCGGAGTTGATCGACTTGATGAGCTGGGTCGTTCCGAGAATGGTGTTGTCCCCGGCACCGTCGCCGTTGCTATCTTTCCATTCTGTCGGATCGGAGGGGAATGTGTCCAGGCTGTTGGCCACGCCGTCGCCGTCGCTGTCCGTCGCGGTCACCGCGAGATGCTTGTTGAGCGTGATGCCGTTGACCATGGCCTTGTCCAACACTCCGGTGAACTGGATGGTGATGTTGCCCATGGCGTCCGGTTTGAGGCCAACCGGTTTGACGTAGGCTTTGTTGGCACCCCCGGCGACCGCGAAGATATCGATGTCGTCCAGGACCAGCTTGCCATTGACGGTCACGTCAAACTTCCGCTTGGCGACCGCAGTCCACAGGGTTTCCGCGAAGTGCAATTCCACCCGGTGGAACGACGCCGGAGTGAGTCCGGAGAAGGTGTAGGTGAAGTTGCCGTTGCGCTCGCTCTTGTAGATGGCGGCGGGAGCACCGGTCGGTGCTCCGGTGACCGTGGCGGTGTTGCTCACGACCGTGCCTCCCGTGAAACCGGAGTCAGCGGCGAAAGTGCCCGTCGCCGCACCACCGGTGTTGATCTCCCGGACTTTCAGCTTCGGCCCCAGGATGGTGTTGTCGCCGATCCCATCGCCGTCGGTGTCTTTCGTCTCCAGCGGATCCGTGGGGAACGCGTCGGCGTTGTCGCCCACGCCATCGAGGTCGGTGTCCTTGGTTTCCGTTGGATCAGTGGGAAACTCGTCGGCGTTGTCGCCCACGCCGTCGAGGTCGGTATCCGTGGTCTCCGTGGGATCATTCGGGAACGCGTCCTGCGCGTCGGGCACGCCGTCGCCATCGGTATCGACGATGATGACGGAGGTGTGCTTGGCGAGGGTGATGCCGCTCAGTTTGGCTTGGTCGATGACTGTGGTGAACTGAAGGGTGATGGTCCCGCTGGCGTCGGGTTTGGCGACGAACGCCTTGACCAGAGCCTTGTTGATTCCTCCGGCCGCCGCGAAGACATCGAAGTTATCGAGGATCAGCTTCCCGTTGAGGGTGACGTCGAAGAGACGCTTTCCTGGCTCCGTCCAGTAGATCTCCGCGAAGTGGAGTTCGATGCGGTGGTAGGCGGCCGGATCCAGAGCGGTGAAGGTATAGGTGAAGTCGGTGTTCCGCTCTGTCTGGTAGATTTCCGCAGGGATGCCGACGGGCACGCCCGTGATCGGGGCAGTCGTCGCGAAAGTGCCGCCGCCGGTGAAGTTGGCGTCCGCCAGGAAGGAGCCCGTGGCTGGGCCGCCGGCGTTGAGGGCGAGGATCGGCTCAAGTGCGCCGAGAATGGTGTTATCACCCACGCCGTCGCCGTTGGTATCCGCCCATTCGGTCGGATCGGTGGGGAATGCGTCGGAGTTATCCCCGAAGGAATCGCCGTCGGTGTCCTTGGTTTCCAAGGGGTTATTGGGGAAGGCATCCTGTGCGTCAGGCACACCATCTCCATCGCTGTCCGGGGCACCGGAGCCGAGGTGTTTGGCGATGGAGATCCCGCTGACCTTGGCCTGGTCGATGATGGTGGTGAACTGAATGGTAATGTTTCCAGCGGCGTCAGGCTTGGCGACGAATGGCTTGACGATGGCCTTGTTGATTCCGCCGGCTGCGGCGAAGATATCGAAGCTGTTGAGGATCGGCTTGCCGTTGAGGCTTACGTCAAAGACGCGCTTGCCGGGCAGGGTCCAGAAGAGTTCCGCGAAGTGAAGCTCCACTCGGTGATAGGATGCCGGGGCCAGGCCGCTGAAGGTGTAGGTGAAGTCCGTATTGCGCTCGGTTTGGTAGATCGCGCTGGGGATTCCACTGGGTGCACCCGTAATTGCTGCGGTGGAGCTGAATGTCCCGCCGCCGGTGAAGTTCGTATCCGCGAGGAAATTGCCTGCCGCAGCACCGCCGGCATTGACTGCCACCACGGGTTCAAGTGCTCCGAGGACGGTGTTGTCGCCCACTCCGTCACCGTTGGCATCCGCCCACTCCAACGGATCATTCGGGAACGCGTCCGTTGCGTTGGGGTAGCCATCTCCGTCGTTGTCCGCAGTGGTGGAGCCGAGGTACTGTCCGATGGTAAGGCCGCTCAGTTTGGCCTGGTCAAGGACCGTGGTGAATTGCACGATGATCTTTCCGGTGGAGTCCGGTTTGATGATGAACGGTTTGACCAGCGCTGTGTTTCCGCCTCCCGCGGCGGTGAAGATATCGAAGTCGTTGAGGACCACGTTGCCGTTCAGGATGACATCAAAGAGGCGTTGGCTCGGTGCGGTCCAATAGATCTCGGCGAAGTGAAGCTCCACCCGGTGATAGGCCTGGGGCGCGAGTCCGGAGATGGTGTAGGTAAAGTTGCCGGATCGTTCCGTCTGGTAGACGGCGTCGGGAACGCCCGCGGGTTTGCCGCTGATCGGTGTGATGCTGGTGAAGGTATTGCCTCCAGTGAAGTTGGCGTCGGCGGAGAAGGTGCCCGCAGCGGCTCCACCGGCGTTGAGGGCGACAATGGGCTGGAGTTGTCCGAGGACGGTGTTGTCGCCAATCCCGTCGCCGTTGGCATCTGCCCATTCGGTGGGATCGGTGGGGAAGACGTCGGAGTTGTTTCCAACTCCGTCGCCGTCGGTGTCGGCCCACTCCGCTGAGTTATTGGGGAAAGCGTCCTGGGCGTCAGGCACTCCATCGCCATCGGAATCTACGGAGGAACTCAGGCTGTTGATCCAGGTGTTCAGCAGGGATATATACTCGGGATGGGGAATCGTGGTGCCGAGCGGTGGCATCTGGATCGACGGGTTCCGGCTGGTGTCGCGGACGGAGATGATCGAGTTGGCGGCGTCACCAGGCTTGATGAGCTTCGGGTTGGTCAGGCCCAGGGTGTCAGCGCTGGGAGATGCATTGATCAACCCCGCAAGAGACAGTGGGGTCGTCAGCCTGGCGTCGAACACCGCGCGCCCGGCGACTCCGCCCGGCCGGTGGCAGTTGGAGCAGTTCATGTCCAGGAAGGAGCGGACCCGCGTTTCCACGGATGCGCTGGTGTCGGTCAGACTCTTGGCCGCGAGAAAGTTGGCAATCTGGGCGGGATCGAGAGTCTGGTTGAAGATGCTCTTGGAATTTAGGTAAGTCAGCTGGTTTTGCGTGCCCGGCGTGA
>Ga0247843_1001146_pt1 | contig 56690 bp, 52 predicted proteins | sample LaCruzMarch2017__FD_192420 | JGI IMG/M metagenome (GOLD analysis project Ga0247843, IMG submission 192420) | Freshwater microbial communities from meromictic Lake La Cruz, Castile-La Mancha, Spain - LaCruzMarch2017_8m | ecosystem: Environmental > Aquatic > Freshwater > Lake | place: Spain...
GCCCCCCCAACCGGGGGGGGGGGCATCTCCGTGACCTGCTCAGTCGCCGAGGGACACGCGCTCGACGACCTCCAGGTCGTACGCGCTGAGCCCCACGAGGCGCCGCGGGTTGTTGGTCATCAGCCGGATCTTGCACAGGCCCAGCGTGCGGAGCACCTGCGCGCCCATGCCGTGCTCGCGCTGCGCGGGCGAGCCGTTGCTGGCCAGGTCGTGGGTGCGCGTCGGCGCCTCGCCCGTGAGGATGCGCAGGTCGTCCTGCAGGTCGAAGTGCCGCGGCGGGACGTAGACCACCACCCCGGCGCCCTCGCGCTCCATCCGGTGCATCGCCTCCGCGAGGTAGGCCCCGCCGCCCACGATGGCCTTGCCCTGGGTCGTGTGCGACGGCGCGAAGAGGTCGGCGAAGACCGCCCCGGGGTGCATGCGCACCAGCGTCGGCTGCTCGGCCGTCGGCTCGCCGTGAACCAGCGCCAGAAACTGCCGCCCCGCCTCCACCGAGGCCTCGAAGACGTGCGCCTCCCAGGGCTTCGTCATGCCCCGCGGGGTGAACCGCACCGAGCTCACCCGCCGCACCAGGCGGTCGGTGCGCAGCCGGTACTGGATCAGGTCCTCGATGGTGACCAGCGGCACCCGGTGCTCGCGCGAGAAGGCCACGAGCTCGGGCATCCGGGCCATGGTGCCGTCGTCGTTCATGATCTCGCAGATCACCCCCGACGGGTGCAGGCCCGCGAGCACCGCGAGGTCGACGCTCCCTTCGGTCTGCCCGGTGCGCTGGAGCACGCCCCCCGGGCGGGCCCGCAGCGGGAAGATGTGCCCCGGGGACACCAGGTCGTCGGGCTTCGCGTGGGGCGCCACGGCCACCCGGATGGTGTGCGCCCGGTCGGCCGCGGAGATGCCCGTCGAGACCCCCTCGCGGGCCTCGACGCTCACCGTGAAGGCCGTCCCCAGGGAGGCCTTGTTCTTCTCGACCATCATCGGCAGCCGCAGCCGCTCGATGTGCTCCTCGGTGAGCGTGAGACAGATCAGCCCCCGGGCGTGCTTCGCCATGAAGTTGATCGCCTCCGGGGTCACGAACTCCGCGGCCAGCACGAGGTCGCCCTCGTTCTCGCGGTCCTCGTCGTCCGTGAGGATCACCATGCGCCCCGCGCGGATCGCGTCCACCGCCTCGCGCACCCGAGCCTCTACGGTTCCTTCGAGCATCGTCGTCACTGTCCCTTCCCGAATCCATCGAGCAGCGCTCGCCACCGCGCGTCCGTCCCCGCCGCCGCAGCGCCGGGATCTGGCGCCTCCCGCTCCCAGGTCAACGCCCGCGCCACGTATCGCGCGATCACGTCGACCTCCAGGTTGACCCGGTCGCCCGCGCGCCGCTCGGGCAGCGTCGTCGCCCCCTGCGTGAAGGGCACCAGCATCACCTCGAAGCCCTCCGCCGACACCGCGTTGACCGTCAGGCTCACGCCGTCGATGGCAACGCTCCCCTTCTCGGCCACGTAGCGCAGCACCTCCCGCGGCGCGCGGAACACCACCCGCTCGGAGCTCTCCACCTGCTCGCGGCGCGCCAGCTCGCCCACGCCGTCGACGTGCCCCGACACGATGTGCCCGCCCATCCGGTCGCCCAGCGCGAGGGCCCGCTCGAGGTTCACCCGCGCGCCCACCGAGCGCTCGCCCAGGGTCGTGCGCGCCAGGGTCTCGGCGCTCGCGTCGGCGGTGAAGCCCCCGTCGATCACCCGCACCACCGTGAGGCACACCCCGTCCACGGCCACGCTCTCGCCGAGCTCCAGCTTCGCGAAGGGGCACCCCACGCCCAACCACGCCGACGCCCCGCGGCGCTCCACGCTACGGAGGCTCCCGACGGCCTGAATGATCCCGGTGAACACGTCAGCGTACCTCCGCCTCGATGCGCAGGTCGGGCCCGACCGCGCGCACCGTCCAGTCGTGCAGCCGCGTCACGTCCGCGAGCCCGCGGGCCCCTTCGCCGCCGATCGCCCGCAGCCCTCCGCCCATCAGCATTGGCGCCACGTAGCACACCACCCGGTCGACCAGGCCCGCGTCGCGCAGCCGCCCGTGCAGCCCGCCGCCGCCCTCGCAGAGCACCGACACCACGCCCTCGAGCGCGAGCGCGCGAAGCCCCGCCGCGAGGTCGACCGCCCCGTCCGGGCCGCTCGCCACCGGGATCACCCGCACGCCCGCTGCGTCGAGCGCGAGCCGCCGGGCCTCGTCGGCGTCGGCCACGCAGAGCACCCAGGTGGGCGTCTCCCTCGCCGTGGCCACCAGCTGCGAGCCGAGCAGGAGGTTGGCGTCGCGGGAGACCACCACCCTCGCCGGCGTCCGCCCGGCAGGCACGTCGCGCACCGTGAGCAGCGGATCATCGGCGAGCACCGTCCCGCTGCCGACCAGCACGGCGTCGCATCGGGCGCGCAGGAGGTGGCCGTCGCGCCGCGCCTCGGGCGAGGTGATCCAGCGGCTCTCGCCGCCGCGCGTGGCGATGGAGCCGTCGAGCGACATGGCGACCTTGAGCGTGACGTGGGCCCTGCCCGCCGTGATGAAGCGCGTCCACGGCGCGATGACGTGCTCGGCCTCGCGCTGGGTCTCCTCGGCGAAGCCCTCGTCGACGATCACCCCGGCGGCGCGGAGCATCTCGCGGCCGTGCCCGCGCACGTGAGGGTTGGGGTCGGGCACCGCGAACACCACCCGCGCCACGCCCGCGCGCAGCAGCGCCTCGGTGCACGGGGCCGTGCGGCCGTGGTGGTTGCAGGGCTCGAGGGTGACGTACAACGTAGCGCCGCGCGCGCGCTCGCCCGCCTCGCGCAGGGCCATGACCTCGGCGTGCTCATCGCCCGCCCGCCGGTGGTACCCGGTGCCGAGGAGGGTCCCCTCGCGCACGACGACGGCGCCGACGGGGGGGTTGGGAGAGGGTGAACCCTCGTGCGCCGCGGCCACGGCGCACGACATCGCCAAGCGGTCGGCAGGAGAGTAAGACCTGGTTGTGACGTTGCTCACGATGGCTGGGATATGCGGCAGGGCAGGCGTTCGACGCCCCTCGGGCGCCGAAGCGCGCGGACTCTAGACCCGACCCCACGCGATGACCAGATGCAGCGTGTCGTGCAATCCAAAGGTCGGCGCGCGTCCGAGAGTCGGAGCGGGCATCTGATTTTTGCGACCCCGGTGCCGTCCTCCTGCGGATCGAGTGTCGCGCTGATCACGATCCGACCGGCGTGACGTTCCGTTGCGCCTCGGAAGTCGAGGCGCTAGCGTTGGCGGCGCGCGACCCACCGGGTGAGGCCAAATTTTGATGACTGCGCTGGATGAATCGACGCACCGCCCCTCGGAACAACCCGTCTGGCGGCAGGGCACGATGAGCGACGACGACTTCGAGCGGGCCGCCCTGGCCATCTCCCCGAGCTGGGAGCTTGGCCTCGACGCCGCGCCCCTGTCCGCTCCGCCCCCCTCGGCCGTCACCGTCGGCGCCTTCGTGGCCCCAAGCGCCGCGGTCACCTCGATGCTCGTCGCCGCCAGCGCCGAGGCCGCGCCCGCCATCGCGGCGCCCGCGCTGACGGTCACCCGTCCCGGCGTGGTGCCCGTCGAGGCGTCCATGATGTCCGGCTCGACGAAGGTGAGCGAGGCCCCTGCCCGCCGCCCGCCGTCGATGCGCCCGCCGGTCGCGAAGCGCGCCTCGGACGACGCCTTCGAGGCCCCGAAGCGCGGCAACACCAAGGTCTGGGCGATCGTCGGAGGCGGAATGCTCCTCGCGGGCGCCCTCTTCGTCGGCTTCGCCAACAGCACCACCCCGGCCCCGGCCCCGGCCCCGGCCCCGGCCCCGGCCCCGATCGCCGAGCCCGCGACGATCGTTCCCCCCGCGACTCCGCCCCCGGCGGCCGAGCCCACGGCCCCTCCGCCGCCCGCCATCGTAGCCGCGCCCGAACCGCCGCCGGCCCCTGCGCCGCCCGCCGTCGTAGCCGCGCCCGAACCGCCGCCGGCCCCTCCGCCGCCCGCCATCGTCGCCGCGCCAGAGCCCCCGCCGCTCGCCGTCGTGCACCGCCCGGCGCGTGAGCGGGAGCCCGTCCGTCCGCAACCCGTTGCGCGCGCCCCCCGGGTGCGCCAGGTGGAGCCTGCCCGCCCGGCGGCAGCCGCGACCCCGAGGGCGCCCTCGGGCGCAGGATTCGTGACCGAGAGCCCGTACTGAGCGTTACGCTCCACGCCAATCACCCGCATGAAATCAACCCGAGAGATCCTTGTCACGAGCGCGCTCGTGCTCGCCGCGCTCTGCCAGGCTCCGAGCGCGCCCGCGCAGGTCAACGAGGCGCGCGTAGCCTTCCAGGCCGGCGTGCAGTCGTACGCCGAGCATCGCTACGCCGAGGCGCTGGAGTCGTTTCGCACGGCGTACCGCATCCGTCCGCACCCGAGCGTGCTGGTCAACATCGCCAACTGCTTCGTCGCCCTCAACCGACCGCAGGACGCCATCTCGACCTTCGAGCGCTTCCTCAACGACCCGACCGTCGCCCCGCCGCCGCAGCAGCGCACGGAGATCCAGACCGCCCTCGCGGAGGCCCGCCGTCACCTCGCGACCATCAACGTGCTGGTCTTCCCCCCGGGCGCCGAGGTCTACCTTGACGGTGACCTCGTGGGCACCGCACCGCTGCGCCGCCCGCTCCAGACCGGCCCCGGGCCGCACGTCATCGAGGCCCGCCAGGCCGGCGGCGGCACGGTCCAGCACCAGGCCCGCGTCGAGGGTGGCGGCACGGTCACGCTCACGCTCGACATCGTGCGCAATCGCTCGTTCATCGGCAGCGTCGCGCCCGAGACGCAGCCCCCGGCGCCCATCGCCGTCATCACCCCGCCGCCGCCGCCGCCGCCGCCGCCGGTCGTGGCGGTGGTGTCCGCGCCCATTGTGGTGCCCGCGACCAATGTCAACGTCACGCCGCCCGTGGTGCGGGTCGAGCCCGCGCGCGTCCCGCCGACTCCTCCGCTGCTCCCGGTCGCCCGACGGGTCACGGGCCCGAGCGTGACGGTCACACCGCCCCGCGACGGGAGCACCCGGCCCGTCGGCATCGGCCCCGGCTTCTGGGCGGGGCTCTCGCTCACCATCGCCGGGGCGGGCACCGCCATCGGGTTCCTCGTCTACTCCAACTCCCTCGAAGACGACTACTACCGTATCGTCGCGGTCTTCGAGGGCGAGACCGACCCCTCCCGGCAGAGCTACTACCGCGCGCTCGGCCTCAGCTACGCCGACGCCGTCGACCAGAACCGCCTCATCTCGTACATCGCCGGCGGCGTCGCGGGCGCAGCCGCGGTCTTCACCATCGGCGCAGCGGTCTACGGCGCCGTCGCCCGCGAGACTCCGCGGCGCGCGAGCCTCCAGGTGCTCCCCGCGCTCCGCGGCGCCGGCGTCACCCTCTCCGGCACCTTCTAGTACCTTTCCACAGGGGACTTGAAGGGTTGGGCGGAGCACCCGCCCGCGCCTGCAATCGTCGGCCTCGCCGATCGAGGGGAGCACCTCCGGGGGCCTGGAGATGTGTAGAAGGGACAGGGTTTCCAACCTGCGGGCGCGGCGGGCGACCGGACACCCTCATGGGCGGCCTCTCCGCGACGGCTCGATCCCCAGTAGCAACGGCAAAACAAGGGTATTCGCTGCGAGCCACGCCACAACGAGATCTGTAGAAGCGACCGGGATGAATCCCGCGGCAACGATGATCTCGCTCGGCAAGGGATCCAAAGTCCGCAACGGACCCGCGGTAGGAGTCCGTCGCGGACTTCCGGTGGTTTTTTCGCGACCCCCGTCGTTGCCGCGGGATTCATCCGCGGACCGAGCGCCTTGAGAGGCCGACCTGGGGCTGACCGAAGGGGTCAGCGCGGGCCGTCGCCCGTGACGCCCGCGTCGCCCGTCATCGGGTTCACGACGGTGCCGCAGAAGGCCCCGCGGCGCACCCCGGAGTCGGCGGTGATGGTGGCGTCGAAGAGGCACACGGTGCCCTCGGCGCGGCAGTCGAGGTCGGACGCGCAGCGCCGGCGACACTGCGACTGGAAACACTCGTAGAGCTCGGGCAGCTCGCCCGGACCCACGCACTGGCTCGCCATCCGGCACGACTGCGGGCGCGGCGGCGCGGCGCCCACCACGAAGCCCTGCGCCACGCTGGTGGCCACCACCGCGCCCTGGTTGATCGCGTACACGAACCACCAGTACGCCCCGGGGTTCAAGGTGTCGCGGCCCCAGGCGGGGCCGAGGGTTCCGTCGCGGCGCACGCCCTGGCGGCCGAAGCGCACGGGCACGGTGCCGTCGACCGCGCGGTTGTCGCCGGGGGTGTTGCCAGGCTCCGCCGTCGACCACGCCCACACCACGTCGCCATGGTTGGTGATGCGCCCGCTGATGGGGTCGAAGGCCGGCGGCTGCTTCGTGACCATCACCACCGTCACCGCCCCCGCGACGCCCCGCAGCGGCTGCCACTGGAACGAAAACCCCGACGTCGCCAGAAGCTCCGTGTCGAGGCGCGGCGACTCCAGCCCGATGCGCGCCTCCACCGCCGGAAACACCGCCCGCGCCGGGGGCTGGAACGAGCAGTTCCCCTGTCCGTCAGGCGTCTGCACCGAGAGGTCGCAGCGCGCGTCGGGGTAACAATGCCCCTCGATGGGGGCCTCCGGGTCGCAGCGCCCCGACGGCGGCACGCACTGATTCGCGAAGGCCGTCCCGACCCGGCCGCACACCTCGTTGAGGGCGAGACATTGCCCCGTGCGATCACACGGCTGCCGGGGCGCGGGCGCGGCGCCCGAGTCCTGGTCCCGCAAGCTCACCCCCCCAGGATCGCTGTCGGCGCACCCATGCAGCACCGTCGCCGCGAGGCCCGTGAGCGTGAGGGAGAGCAGCAGCCCGATCGAGCGTCGTGAGGGAGGGGTCATGGGTCTACTCCAAGTCCGATGAGCAGACCGAGTTGCAGGAGGGATGCCGACTCCGTGGAGACGGGCGCCGCCCCCAGGTAGCTGAACTGCCTCCCGCGCGACCCGACCGACGGCAGCCACAGGGCGCGCAGGCCCGCGAAGACCGTCCACGGGCCCGCGAAGCGCACGCTGGCGAGCACGTCGCCCATCAGCCCGAGCCGCGACGAGGCCTCCGAGAGCAGGGCGTTGTTGTCACGGCGCTCCTCGGTGCGGGCGGCGAGCACCCCGGAGAGGATGCCCGTCAGCCGCAGCCGGTCGCCTGTGCCGCCAGGGGCCACCGTGACTCCGGCGCCCAGCTCCAGGAGCCCGTAGTTGGCGCGGGTGTCGCCGTCGGGGACAACCCGGGTGGTGGGCCCGACGAGCTCGGTCTCGCGGCGGTAGCTGCCGTACGCCGCCCCGAGGTGCACGAGGCCGCGGAGGCAGGTGTCGCCCAGGGGGCAGGTGTCGCCGGTGGTCTCGCTGCGCGTCGGGACGTCCACGGCGATCATCGCCCCGGGGCCGTCGCCGTGGAGCACCCCGATGAGCGCGCCGAGGCGGAGCGAGACGCCGCCGAGGAGGTGACCGGGGTAGCGCGCGTGCACGTCGATGCTGCGCGCGGGATCGGTCATGGAGACGGTCATCGGGGCGAGGCCGAAGCCGGGGGTGCGCGCGGTGAGCCCGACGGCGCCCGGGTCGGCGGCGAGGGAGAGCACGCACCAGTGCGATCCGCGTGCGGGGTGCTCTCCAGCGCAGGTTCCGCGGACGACCTCGACCTCGCGCTCGCTGCGGGCGTCGGGGCGCAGCTCGACCTCGCGGAGGCCGAGGGGTGTGATCTCCCGGCGGGTGTCCGCCCGCTCGACCTCGGCGGAGAGCGACACGTCCCGGGCGCGCGGCAGCAGGGTGATGCGCACCTGGCGGGCGGCGGTCCCGGCGGCGGGGAGCCGGGCCTCGCAGCCGAAGTAGCGGCGCGAGCCGAGGCCGTCGACGCGCACGGTGTACTCGCCCGCGGCGGGGAGCGCGATGAAGCGCCGGATGGGCGCGCCGGCCTCGTCGTCCTCGCGGACGCGGGTGGGCAGCGCGCCGTTGGGGCCGTAGGCGACGGGGACGAGCGCGCCGACGTCACCGGGCGAGAGCCGCTCGCCGGAGAGCCCGTCGACGTAGTCGAAGACGTGCTCGGTGCCCGTGGCGCTCTGCGCCTCGGCGCTCACGGGCGCGAGGACGCGCGCCGACGGATCGGTGGCGGGGACGAGCTCGATGGCGCAGTGGAGCTGGGCGAGGAGGATGAGCACGGCGACGGACGGGAAGGTATCATCGGCCCGGTCGCATCGGGAGACCGGGTGATTGACCCCTCAGGGGGCAACGGGTGTATTCGCGCCCCCTGTGGTTCCCCCCATGATGAACGACCTCTTCGCCCCCTGGCGCGACGCCTGGACGCTGCACCTCGACGACGACCTCGTGGTGGTCGACAAGCCCGTGGGCGTCTCCACGCACGCCCCCGACCCCGTGCGCCGCGACGACGCCGTCAGCCGCCTCAAGACCTGGCTCTCCGCCCGCGACGGCGTCGCCGAGTCCGCCGTGTACCTCGGCGTGCACCAGCGGCTCGACCGCGACACCTCCGGCGTCCTGCTCTTCGCGCGCCGCAAGGAGGCCAACAAGTCCATCGCGGCGGCCTTCGAGGGTCGCGCGGCCAAGAAGCGCTACCTCGCCGTGGTGAGCCCCGCCCCCCGCACCGACGGCGGAACCCTCGACGACCTCCTCGTCCCCGCCGACGACGGCAAGATGCAGGTCGTCACGGCCAACCCCCGGCACCCCCCGCCGAAGGGCGCGCAGCGGGCCGTCACCCGCTGGACACTGGTCTCGCGCCACGGCAACCGCGCCCTCGTCTCCCTCGAACCCGAGACCGGGCGCACCCACCAGCTCCGCGTCCAGCTCGCGGCGATGGGGACGCCCATCGAGGGCGATCCCCTCTACGGGAAGCCCTCGGCGGCGCCGCGGCTGATGCTGCACGCGCTCTCCCTCACGCTGCCGCACCCCACCACCGGCCGCCCGGTGACCTTCACCGCCGAGGCCCCGAAGGAGCTCCTCGCCTGGGCGAAGGGCGAAGCCGACCCGCGCAGCCTCGACGAGCGCCTGCTCGCCGCCGCCGACCAGCGCTGGGACCTCGCCCGCGACCCCGACACCACCGCCTTCCGCCTCGCCCACGACGGCGACGGCTTCGCCTCGACCCCTATCGACGTGTACGGCGAGTGGGCCCTGGTGCACTGCTACGACGCCGCCCTCGACGAGGCCCTCACCGGCGCGCTGCTCGTCGGGGGAATGCGCGGCGTGTACGTCAAGCACCGCCCGAAGCAGGGCAACACGGTGGTCGACACGCGGAAGGAGTCGCTCGCGCCGAAGCACGCCGTGAGCGGCGAGGACGCCCCGGAGCCCATGACGGTGCGAGAGCACGGACTGCGCTACGAGGTGCACCTCGGCGACGGGCTCTCCACGGGCATCTTCCTCGACCAGCGGGAGAACCGCCGCCGCGTGCGCGAGCTGGCGAAGGGCCAACGGGTGCTCAACCTCTTCGCGTACACGGGGGCCTTCACCGTGGCCGCGGCCGCGGGCGGGGCGTCGCAGACCGTGACCGTGGACGTGTCGGCGACGGTGATCGCGTGGGCCCAGCGCAACCTGGAGCTCAACGAACTCTCCGGGGCGAAGCACAGCTTCGTGACGAGCGATGTCTTCCCGTGGATGGAGGCGGCGAAGGCGCGGAAGCAGGTGTTCGACCTGGTGCTGCTCGACCCGCCGAGCTACGCGACGACCCGGGACAGCCGCTTCTCGGCGGCGTCGGACTACCCGAAGCTCGCCGCGCTGGCGATGTCCCTGGTGGCGCCGGGCGGACGGCTGCTCGCGTGCACCAACCACCATGAGATCGCGCGGATGAAGTTCCGCCGGTGGCTGTACGAGTCGGCGCGGGCTGTGGGCCGCGAGGTGACGCAGGCGAAGGACCTCCCGACGCCCATCGACTTCCCCCCGCCTGCAGACGGCCACGCGCACCTGAAGTCCGTGCTGGTGACATTGAAGTAGGCCCTCATCGCAGGAGAGCGGACGGGGCGAGGGGAGCGCCCCACCCCGCGCCTGCGATCACCCTGCATCGACCGAAAACAGCCTGCATCACCCCCCACACGGCGTGCATCAGCGCTCGGCGCGCGCGCTCAGGCACCCTTCGCTGCCCGCAGGAAAGGCGCGGCAGTTGTCCGGGCGCAGCGCGTAGATGCCGCAGTCGTTGCCGCGCAGGTGCACGCAATCGCCGCGCAGCACCCGCAGCACCCGCCGGCCGCGCGACTCGCGCACGTACGCCTCGCCGGACAGCTCGGCCCTGCCCTCGTCCGCCCAGCGGGTTTCGTCTTCGGGCTCCAGCTGCACGCGGTTCTTCCGGCAGCACATCGCGCACGCGCGGCAGTCGAGCGCCTCGCTGACCAGCGAGGTCGCGTGCCCGCCGTCGCGCTCGCACCAGTCCATCACGTGCTCGCGCAGCCGCTTCGGGAGCTTCACCCGCAGCAGCCCCGCCGCCGGGCCCGACTCCACCTCGTCGAAGCCCCCGACGCCCAGGTCGAGCATCGCCCACGCCGTCAGCTCGGGGATCATCCCCTCGTCGCTCGGCAGCAGCAGCCACCACCGGGCCGCGCCCCGCATCACCGCGTGGCCCCCGGCGCGCACGTGCGCGACGGCGTTCGCCTCGAAGCGCGGATCGTAGGTACGCCACACCGGCCGCAGCACGTCGTCCATGGAGGCTCCGTATCTACACCGCCAGGAGCGGCCTCGTCGCCCTTGACGACCCCCGCGCCTGCACCCGATGGTCCGCGCCCTATGCACGACCGCTTTCTCCGCGCCTGCCGCCGCGAGCCCGTCGACCGCACCCCGGTGTGGTTCATGCGCCAGGCCGGCCGCTACATGGCCGAGTACCGCGCGCTTCGCACCAAGCACACCCTGCTCGACATCTGCCGTACGCCCGAGCTCGCCCTGGAGGTCACCCTCCAGCCCCTGGCGAAGTTCGACTTCGACGCGGCCATCCTCTTCGCGGACATCCTGCTGCCGCTCGCCCCGATGGGGGCCTCCTTCGAGTTCGCCAAGGGCGAGGGGCCCGTCATCCACGAGCCCATCCGCACCCGCGCGCAGATCGACGCCCTGCGCGTCATCGACCCGCAGGAAGACCTCGGCTACGTGCTCGACGCCGTGCGCCTCATCCGCCGGGAGCTCGACGGCAAGACCCCCCTCATCGGCTTCGCGGGCGCGCCCTTCACCCTCGCGAGCTACCTCATCGAGGGCGGCCGCTCGTCCCACTTCGCCCTCACCAAGACCCTCATGTACCAGGACCCGGACTCCTGGAACGCCCTCATGACCACCCTCTCCGCCGTGGTGCTCAAGCTCCTCCACGCGCAGATCGACGCGGGCGCCCAGGCCGTGCAGCTCTTCGACTCCTGGGTGGGCCAGCTCTCCCCGGACGACTACGCCACCTACGTCGCGCCCCACGTCCGCGGCATCCTGCAGCCCCTCATGGCCCGCGGCGTCCCGGTGCTCCACTTCGGCACCGGCACCGCCACGCTGCTCGAAGCCCAGCGCGACGCCGGCGGAACCGTCATCGGCGTCGACTGGCGCACCCCGCTCGACCAGGCCTGGGCCCGCCTCGGCGACGGCGTGGCGGTCCAGGGCAACCTCGACCCGACCCTCCTCCTCGCCCCGCGCGACGTGCTGCTCACCGCCGCGGGCCGCGTGCTCGACCGCGCCGCCAACCGCGACGGCCACGTCTTCAACCTCGGCCACGGCATCCTCCCGGAGACCCCCGTCGACAACGTCGCCGCCGTGGTCGACTTCGTGCACCAGCGCTCGGAGCGATGACCGACCCGAAGCCCCACCACACCCTCATCCTCGGCGGCGGCATCTCCGGGCTCGTCACCGCGTGGTCGCTGCTGCAGCGCGCGGCGCAGCGCCACGTGCGCGCGACCGTCACCATCCTGGAGCAGTCCCCGCGCCCCGGCGGCAGCCTCGTCACCGAGCGCGTCGAGGGCTTCCTCGTCGACGGCGGCCCCGACTCCTGGATCGCCTCCAAGCCCGCCGCGGCCGAGCTCTGCCGCGACCTCGGCCTCGGCGCCGCCCTCATCGAGACCATTCCCGCCAACCGACGCATCTACGTCGCCCACGGCGCATCGCTTGCGCCGATGCCCGAGGGCGTGGTGCTCGGCGTCCCCACGCGCCTCGGCCCGATGCTCCAGACTCCGCTGCTCTCGTGGCGCGCGAAGGCCCGCCTCGCGCTCGACCGCGTCGCCCCGTGGGCCTCCCCCCGGCAAGGGTCCACCGACGAGGCCCTCGGGCCGATGGTCGCGCGTCACCTCGGCCGCGAGGTGGTCTCGGCCTTCACCGAGCCCCTGCTCGCGGGCATCTACGCCGGCGACGCCTGGAGCCTCTCGGCCCGGTCGACCTTCCCCGCCCTCGTCGACGCCGCGGCCCACGGCGGCAGCCTCATGCGCAACGCCCGCGCGGCCGTCCCCAAGCGCTTCCCGGGGCAGAGCCCGCCGTCGGCCTTCCTCTCGCTGCGCGACGGCGTCGGCAGCCTCGTCGACGCCCTCGTGGCCGCGCTCCCGCCGGGCACCGTGCGCACCGGCACCGGGGCCGTGAGCGTCGCCCGCGACGGCGATCGCTACGTGGTCACCACCGCCGAGGGCGAGCACCTCGGCGCCGACCGGGTGGTGGTCGCCATGCCCATGCACCGCGCGGCCCGGGTGGTGCGCTCGCTCGACGCCACGCTCGGCGCGCGCCTCGACGCGCTCGGCTGGTCGAGCGTCGCGACGGCCTTCTTCGCGTACCCCCGCGAGGCCGTCGGGCGCGCCCTCGACGCCACGGGCTTCGTGGTGCCGAAGCGCGAGGGCCGACGCGTCCTCGCGTCGACCTGGGTCTCCAGCAAATGGCCCGGCCGCGCCCCAGAAGGGACGGTGCTCCTCCGTGCTTTCGTGGGCGGCCTCGGGCACGAAGACCGCGCCTCGCTGCCCGACGCCGAGCTCGTGGCCCTCTGCCGCGATGAGCTCTCGGCGCTGCTCCCGCTTCACGGCGACCCCTTGTTTACGAGGGTGTACCGCTTCCTGGGCAGCTCGCCGCAGCCCACCGTGGGGCACGCGTCGCGGGTCGCGGCCATCCGCGAGGCGCTCAAGAATCATCCCAGGCTCGTGACGATTGGGGCGGCCTACGAGGGCGTCGGCATCCCGGATGTGGTAGCCCTCGCGCGCCGCACCGGTGAGCGCATCGCCGACGAGGCCCCGGCAACGGGCCTCTGACGTCCCGACAGGGATCCGGCGTCACCGCTCCAAAGCACAGCTCTCACGGTTCCCGCGGCGGTTACCGCACGCACGGAGTTCTTCTTGTCCACTGATTCTTCCAACATCGCCTCCTTCGCCTCGCTCGGCCTCTCGCAAGATTCCCTCAGCGCCCTCGCCCGCGCCGGCTTCACCCAGCCCACCCCCATCCAGGTGCGGGCCATCCCCCCGGCGCTCGCGGGCAGCGACGTCATCGGCTGCGCCGCCACGGGCACCGGCAAGACCGCCGCGTTCGCCCTCCCCATCCTCGAGCGCCTCACCAACAAGCGCGGCACCCGCGCCCTCGTCCTGGCCCCCACCCGCGAGCTCGCGGTGCAGATCGCCGATCAGTTCGAGCGCTTCAGCGGCCCCCGCGGCCTGCGCTGCGTCACCCTCATCGGCGGCGTCGGCATGGGCAACCAGATCCGCGGCCTGCGCGAGATGGCCTCGGTCATCATCGCCACGCCCGGCCGCCTCATCGACCACATGAACCAGGGCACCGCGAAGCTCACCGACATCGAGGTGCTCGTCCTCGACGAGGCCGACCGCATGCTCGACATGGGCTTCAAGCCGCAGCTCACCAAGATCCTCGAGCGCGTGCCGAAGGTGCGCCAGACGATGCTCTTCAGCGCCACCATGGCCGGCGAGGTGGCGAAGTTCGCCGAGACGCACCTGACCAAGCCCGTCCGCGTCGAGGTGACCCCCACGGGCACCACCGCCGCGCGCGCCACGCAGCAGGTCTTCATGATCTCGCAGGGCGAGAAGACCGCCGCGCTGCTCACGCTCCTCGCCGAAGGGTGCGACAGCACCCTGGTGTTCACGCGCACCAAGCACCGCGCCGACAAGGTCGCCCGCTCGCTCGAGCGCGCCGGCCACGACGTGTCGCGCATCCACGCCAACCGCTCGCAGAGCCAGCGCCAGCTCGCGCTCGACGGCTTCCGCAGCGGCAAGTACCGCATCCTCGTGGCGACGGACATCGCCGCGCGCGGCATCGACGTGGCGGACATCGGCCACGTCGTGAACTACGACCTCCCCAACGTCCCCGAGGACTACGTGCACCGCATCGGCCGCACCGCCCGCGCGTCCGCGAGCGGCCGCGCGTCGAGCCTGGTGGCCTCCGAGGAGATGCCCCTCCTGCGCGACATCGAGCGCTACGTCCGCAGCCCCGTGCCGCGGGCGGAGATCAACAAGTCCTCGCCGGTCTTCCAGGCCGAGCTGCGGGCCATGATCGAGCGCCCGGAGCCCCCGCGCCCCCCGCTCCCGGCCCACGGCCGCGGCGGCTCCGGCCGCGGCGCCCCGCAGGCCCCCCGCAGCGGGTTCTCGGGCGGCGCCGTCACCCCCCCGCCTGCCCGCCCGCAGCGCCCGAGCTTCTCCGCGCGCCCGCGCTGACCTGAACCCCCGGCCCACTCATCGACGCGCTCTCCGAGGGCGCCGACCCCCGCATCGTGCACTTCAACCAGGCCTGCGACCGCGCAGCCCTGCTACGAGTTCTCCTGGGGAACCCTCCCATCCGACGACGGCTGAATCCCCGCTGGGACGGCCGGGTTCAGTTCCTCCAAAGACCTCCGCCGACTTGCGTGTACCATCGGTCCGCGTGGGATCATTGCGCGTCGTCTGGGCACCGGTCACCCCGCTCCCCTGCGAACCCGCACCCGAGGAGGACCCAACCCGATGATCAACCGCACCCGCTTCATCGGGTCGGGGGTGTGCCAGTTCCTCGACCTGCACCTCGGCTACGAGTGGTACTGAGCCTCCGCGTCGGTCTGGTGGGCGCCGGCGACGCCGCGGGGCACCACGCCCGCGCGCTCGGCGCCCTCCACGCCGACGGCGCCGCCCGCTGGGCAGGCGTGTGCGCCCGCGACCCGGGGCGCCTCGACGCCTTCTGCGACCACCACGGCGCCCCGCCCGACGCCCTCCGCTCCGTCGACCTCGATCGCTTCCTCGACCCCGCCGCCCTCGACGCCGTCGTGCTCGCCACGCCCGACGGCCTGCACCCCGCGCACGTCACCCTCGCCGCCGCCCGCGGGCTCCACGTGCTGGTCGAGAAGCCCATCGCCCCCGACGCCGCCACCGCCCGCGCCCTCGTCGACGCCTGCCGCGCCGCGGGCGTGCGCCTCGGGGTCGGGTACCACCTCCGGCACCACGCCGGGCACCGCAGCGTCCGCGACAACCTCCGCGCGCTCATCGGCCCGCTGCGCCACGTCGACGTCCGCTGGGCGTGGCCCGACCCGGCGCGCGACGGATGGCGCGCCCGCGGCCGCGACGCCCGCTGGTGGGCCCTCGCCGCCCTCGGCGCCCACGCCCTCGACCTCGCGCAGTGGTTCGCGGGCGACGGCGCGCCCGCCGTGCACGGCGGCTGGATGCGACCCGCGAGCGGCATCGACGAGGCAGCCGGGATGAGCGCCTCCTTCGGCGACGACGTGACCGCGCACGTGTGGGTGTCCGTCGAGCAGCGGGCCACACCCCGGGTGCTGCTCGCGGGCCTCGACGGCGAGCTCGAAGCCGTCGGCACCCTCGGAGCGCGCGGCGCCGGCGCCATCACCCTGCGACGCGGCGCGGGCGAGCGCGTGGCGGTTCCCTTCGAGGCGGGTGACCCCTATGAAGCGCAGCTGAGGGCCTTCGTCGCGGCGGTGCGGGAGGGCCGCGACCCCGACGCCTCGGGCGACGACGGCGCCCGCAACGTCGCCCTCCTCGAACGATGGACCCACCTCGCGCGCAGGACCTGAACCCATGGACGAAGCGACCCCCACCGAGGCCCTGCGCGACGGCGTGCTCCGCGTGGAGCACCTGAGCTACCGCGGGAAGCACTACCGCCTGCCGGTGTTCGACCGCGCCGACCCGGTGCTCCTGCGCTCGCGCCCCGAGCGGGCCTCGCTCGCCTCCTCGGCCGACTCGCTGGTGCTGCGCGACGTCCACTCGCTCTGGGACCCGCGGCGCTTCCTGGAGCCCCGGCGGCCGGTGTCCCTGGGCCTGCTGGGCGCCGACGAGCTCGCGGTCTTCACGGCGCCGGGCGCGGTGCGCGTGCTCGACCTGCCCATCAAGATGCCCGACTGCGACGAGTACCGGCTGCCGCGCGCGCTCGCGCAGTTCGCGGGGGTGGTGCAGCGCATCATCGACGTCGAGCACGCGATCAACCCGCAGCACGCCGACTACCACGCGTACCTCACCATCGATCAGCGGCCCGTCACCCCGGGCACGCTGCACCGCGAGGCGCCGTGCCACGTCGACGGCTTCCAGGGCGCGCGCTGGCACCCGCGCTGCCGGGTCAACCACTCGTACACGGTGTCCGACGTGCTGCCGACGGCGTACTACCCGCAGGCCTTCGACTTCGCCGGCCTCGACGAGCGCGTGCACGACTACTTCTGGGAGATGAACGCCCAGGTCGCCGACACCGCCGAGGCCCACCGCTGGCAGCCGCGGCCCGCGGAGCTCACCCTCATGGACGCGTACTGCGTGCACCGCGGCGTCGAGGCCGAGGCCCCCACCGAGCGCACCTGGCTGCGCCTCTCCTTCGAGGAGCGGCGCCGGGTGTTCGACCGGCTTGGCAACGCGCACAACCCGCTCTTCGAGTACGCCTGGGAGATGGTCGAGCGCGACATCGAGCAGCTCCACCTGGTGGCGTTTCGCGAGGGCGGCGACCCCTCGCTGCGGGTGTTTCCGTGGCAGGACACCGACGGCCGACCGCTGCCGCCGGGGGCGCCCAAGACGCGGCCGAGGCTGCGGCCGCGGTAGCGCGTCACCCGGTCGAGCGGGCCGCGGCGGGGTCGTCGCTGGCGTACACGAGCGCGAAGGCCGCGAAGGCCACCCAGAGGGCCGCGAGGTGCGCGAGCATCCCCGCGCCGCCGAAGCGCTCGAAGAGCACGCTCGACAGGGGCGGTCCCAGCAGCATGCCCGCCGCGTAGAAGGCGTTGTAGATGGCGTTGGAGCGGCTGTAGTTCCAGGGCTCGGTGACGACCCCCTGGAGGGCGAGGCTCACCGGCGAGATGGACGCCAGCGTCGCGCCCGCGACGAACACCGCGGCGGCCATGAAGCCGAAGCGGTCGAGCAGGATGAACGAGGCCGTGGTGAGCGCGCCGACCGCCGCGAGCGCGCGCATCACCTTGAGGTGCCCCACGCGGTCGGCCACGCGGCCCGCGACGTTGGAGAAGAGCAGCATGCCCGCCGCGAAGAAGGCCGGCACGAGGATGGTCTGCTCTCGCGCGATGCCCTTCGACTCGATGAGAAACAGCGGGAGGAACAGCACCACCGAGGCCTGGAAGTACCCGTACGCGAAGGTGCCGAAGCACGAGGTCTTGATGCGCCAGAGCAGGGTCCACGCGCTCACCGGGGGGCCGTCGGCGACGGCGTCGTGGCCGTGGGTCTCGGGCACGTCGGCGTCGAGCTGCGCGAGCACGAGGGCGGCCGCCGAGAGCGCGAGCGCCCCGGAGGCCATGAAGGCCGTGGAGGTGGGCGCGACGGTGACGATCCAGCGGGCGACGAGCGGCCCGACGACGTACCCGATGGCGACGGCGACCGCGTAGAGGCTGGTGACGTAGGCCTTGTGGTCGGCGCGGGCGCGGGACAGCAGGATGGTCTCGCTGCTCACCCACACGCCGACGGAGAAGGCGCCGTCGAGGGAGCGCGCGGCGGCGATGGCGCCGTAGGTGTCGAGGTGCGGGAAGAGCGACACGCACGCGGCGTAGCCGAGGAGCGAGGCGGCCAGCACGGCGCGCGCGGAGAAGCGCCGGATGAGCGCCCCCATCGGCAGCGAGAGCGCGACGATGCCGAGCGCGAACCACGCCGCGAGGGTGCCGATGTCGTGCTTGCTGAAGTGGCGCGCGTCGAGGTGCAGCGACGTGAGCGCGATGGAGACGCCGTAGCCCGCGCCGAGCAGGAGCGTGGCGCCGAAGATGACGAGGATGTTGCGGTCGCCGATGCGATGGAGCACTGGGGCCGAAGGTACCGGGGGCGACGGGCGGTGGGGGCGACGAATCGGCGCCGGTCAGACCATCGGCGGGCACTTCGCGAGGAAGCCCTCGCCGGCGCCCTTGGAGAGCACCATCAGCGGGCCCTCGCGCCAGACCGTCCAGTCGGGCCGCGGCTCGGCGGTGCGATAGAAGGACGAAGGGTCGTGGTCGGCCGGAGGTTGCGCGGTATTCACGACCACCAGCGGTATGCCCGGTGGGGCCGTCGCCGCAAGCGGCCCCCCGTGCGTCAGCCCCCCTGCGCGACCCAGCTCGCCAGCTCGCCCACGATCACCCGCGGCGCGCGCCGCAGGGCCGCCACGTCCGCCGATCCGGTGAGCAGCATCACCGCGCGCAGCTCGCGCTCCACGCCCTCCAGATAGGCCTCCGCCCCCGCGCGGCCCCCCTCCCGGTGGGCCTTCAGCACCGGCCGCGCGATGCCCGCCACCGTCGCGCCCAGCGCGATCGCCCGCGCCGCATCGCCGCCGGTGAACACCCCCCCGGTGGCGATGATCGTCTCGAAGCCCGCCGCCGCCGTGATGGCCACGCTCGCGGCCGTCGGCACGCCCCAGTCCCAGAGCGCCTCGCCCAGCGCGCGCGCCTCGCCCTCCGCGCGCAGCGTCTCGACGCCCACCCACGAGGTGCCGCCCGCGCCGCTCACGTCGACGTGCTTCACGCCCGCCGCGCGGAGCTTCCTCGCCGCCGCCGCGCCGATGCCGTTGCCCGTCTCCTTGGCCACCACCGGCACGTCGAAGTCGGCCGCCATCTCGCGGAAGAACTCCACCCCCCCGCGGAAGTCCCGGTCGCCGCCCGGCTGCACGAGCTCCATGGCGGGGTTGAGGTGCACGCAGAGCGCGTCGGCCCCCACGTCGCGCACGAGGCCGCGCAGCACGTCGCGGCCCATCTGCCGCCCCTGCACCATGCCCACGTTGCCCAGCACCAGGGTGGTGGGCGCCACCTCGCGCACGGTGTAGGTCCATGCCACCTCGCCCTTGCGCTGCATCGCGCGCTGGCTGCCGAGCCCGAAGCCGTACCCGCGCGCCTCGGCGATGGCCGCCAGGTCGCGGTTGATCGCCGCCGCCTCCGCGGTGCCGCCCGTCATCGCGGCGATGAGGAGCGGGAAGCGCAGGGTCTTGCCCAGCACGGTCACCCGCGTGTCGAGCGCGTCGGCGTCGAGGTCGGGCAGCGAGTCGTGCACGAGGCGCACGCACGACAGCAGCGTGGTGGCCTCGCGGAAGCCCACGTCGCCGGTGGCGCAGAGGTCGATGTGGTCGCGCTTGCGCTGGCTGATGTCGGTGCTCATGACGGTGTCGCTGGCTCCATGGGTTGGTAGGGGGTGACGGGTTAGCGGTGAACGTCGGGCGCGTCCAGGGCAACAAGACCCCAACGCACGGACGCGCTGGCCCCCGTCGCGTCTCGGGCCTTCGGCCCGATCGAAGGAGCAGTGGCATCGCCGTGGATGTGACCTTGTTGAAGTTCGATGCGGTCCGCAGCGCGCTCGCCCTGGCAGCGTTTGGAGTCACCGGGTGCCTCGCGTGGTTCCAGGGCGACGTCGACGCCGTCGCGATGACCCCCGACGCCGGCGCCGTCGACGCGGTCATCGAGCGTCCCGCCCCCCGCGACGCGGGCGTCGCACCCATCGACGCCGCCAGCGATCGCCCGGCGAGCCCCGCCGACGGCACCCTCGCCGCGCCCGGCGAGCCCGCCACGCGCGAGCCCTCCCTGGTGTGCCCGCAGTGGCGGGCACTCACCGACGACCTCCCCGGCTTCGGCCGCTGGAGCGCCGGTGCGACGCCGTGCGACCCGGGCTCGCTCCCGGCGGCCACCCGCGCGGGGGCGGTGCGGTACACCAACGCCTTCCGCTGGCTGGCGGGCCTCGCCCCGGTGCGCGACGACGACGCCCAGAGCGCCGCCGCGCAGGCGTGCGCGGTGCTCATCGAGCGCAACGGTCAGCTCCACCACACGCCCCCGATGAGCTGGACCTGCTGGTCGCAGCTCGGGTACCAGGGCACGTCGAGCAGCAACATCACCGGCCTCCGCGGGTTTCCGATGACCGTGCGCGACGCCGTCGGGGGATGGATCGACGACAGCCGCGACCTCAGCCGCACCCTCGGCCACCGGCGCTGGGTGTTGTTCCCCCCGCTCAGCGGCAGTATCGCGGCCCCTCGGAGAGCGGCGCCGCGAGGGCTCGGTAGTCGTTGTTGAGCGGACCGCCGCGGCGGTCGCCGGTGAAGCGGTAGTAGTACGCCCCGGACGCAGGGACCCCGGCGGCGTCGTAGGCCTGCGCGTCGGTGTCGGTGTTGCCGAAGCCGTACTCCACCGGGCGCCCGAGGCGCGACCGCAGGATGAGCAGCTCGTCGCGCTTGAAGGTGAAGGCCGGCGCCCCGGTGGCCCCGGTGAGGTTGAGCATCGTGTGCACGAGCCCGGAGGGGAGGGCGCGCTCGCGGGTCCACTGGTGCGTGCGGGCGGTGAGCCACTCGGGCCGCGCGTGAGGTAGAAGATGATGAACCCGCGGCGCGCGAGCGCCCAGAGGGCCTCCGGCGAGCCCGCGTTGACGGCGGGCGAGGCGCCGCCGAAGACGGTGATCCACTCGGCGGTCTCGCTCTCGGTGAGCGTGCCGTCGACGTCGGTGACGGCGACGTGGGCGTCGGGGGACAGCACCTCGATGTACTGGTCGGCGACGGTGCGGTCGCCGCGCACGACGTAGCGGAGGCGATGGCGGCCGACGCCGAGGCGCGCGCTCTCGGGGATGGGGAAGTACACGGTGCCGCCGTTGTCGACGACGCCCTCGACGGTGGCGTGGGCGCCGTCGCGGGTGGTGCGCGCCTCGCCGAGCCGCTCCCACGTGCGGCAGCCGCGGAGCAGGAAGATTTCGACGTCCTCGTCCGTGAGGTCGTCGTCGGCGGGCCCGTAGGCGAAGCGCGCGATGCCCCACTGGGCGTCGGCCGGGCGCAGGAAGAGGTCGCGACCGCGGTGACGCGCGGACCCGAGCGCGACGGTGACGCGCGTCGTGAGGTGCCGCCACGAGGTCATCGCCGAGGGCGGCGGCGCCGCGGCGTCGCAGCTCGGCGGCTCGTCGCACAAGGCCGCTCCGTCGGGCGCGACCGGCACGTCCTCGACCGCGACGGGCGCATCCACCGCCGTGACGGGAACGTCCGCGACGGGCGCATCGACCGCCGCGACGGGAACGTCCGCGACGCCGGCGTCCTGGTTGAGGTCTGGGATCTCGGGCAGGCGGAAGGTGTCGGTGGCAGCGTCGCGCGTCGCCCCGGGGTTGGCCTGATCGGCGCCCCCGCTGCACGCCGAGAGGGTCAACGAGAGGAGCGCCCAGGGTTTCAGGGAGGCCATCGTGCGCGCGAATGTGGCACGGAGGGCGCGCGCACGAAACCGCCGCGACGACGGCGTGTCAGCGCTGGTCGATGCCGATGTAGTTGCGCTCGGTGGCGCCGGTGTAGATCTGGCGCGGGCGGCCGATGGGGGTCTTGAGGGCGTTCATCTCGCGCCAGTGCGCGGTCCAGCCCGGGAGGCGGCCGAGGGCGAACATCACCGTGAACATGTTCGTCGGGATCTTCAGCGCGCGGTAGATGATGCCCGAGTAGAAGTCGACGTTGGGGTAGAGCTTGCGCGAGACGAAGTAGTCGTCCTTGAGCGCGGTCTCCTCCAGGCGGTGCGCGAGGTCGAGCAGCGGGTCGTCGATGCCGAGCTTCGCGAGCACCTTGTCGCAGGCGACCTTGATGATCTTCGCGCGCGGGTCGAAGTTCTTGTAGACGCGGTGGCCGAAGCCCATGAGCAGGAACCCGGAGTTCTTGTCCTTGGCCTTGTCGATGTACTTCTGGAGGTTGTGCCCGTCGTTGTGGATCATCTCCAGCATCTCGAGCACCTCCTGGTTGGCGCCGCCGTGGCGCGGGCCCCAGAGCGCCGAGATGCCCGCGTTGACCGAAGTGAACAGGTTGGCCTTCGAGCTGCCGACGATGCGCACCGTCGACGTCGAGCAGTTCTGCTCGTGGTCGGCGTGGAGGATGAGCAGCAGGTCGAGGATGGCGCGGATGTCGTCGTCGACGGCGTACTGCTCGGTGGGCACGCCGAAGAGGGTCTTCAGGAAGTTGGCGGTGTAGCCCAGCGAGGCGTCGGGATAGACGAAGGGCTGGTTCTTCGCGTGCTTGTAGCCCCAGGCGGCGAGTACCGGGAGCTGCGCGAGGATGCGGTACGTGGCGAGCTCGACCTGCGCGGGCACGTTGGGGTCGTTGGCGTCCTCGTGGAAGGCCGAGAGCGCGTTGACCGCCGAGCCCAGCATCGCCATCGGGTGCGACGTGCGCGGGAAGGCCCGGTACAGGTGCTTGAGGTCTTCGGGCACCAGCGACTGCGCCGCGATGTTCGCCTGGAAGGTCGCCAGCTGCGACGCCGAGGGCAGCTCGCCGTAGAGCAGGAGGTACGCGACCTCGATGAAGGTCGACTTCTCCGCGAGCTGCTCGATGGGGTAGCCGCGGTACCGCAGGATGCCCTTCTCGCCGTCGAGGAAGGTGATCGCGCTGGTGGTCGACGCGGTGTTCATGAAGCCCGGGTCGAGGGTCACGAGCCCGCTGCCAGAGCGCAGCTTCGCGATGTCGATGCCGCCCTCCTTCTCCGATCCCACGGTGAGAGGGAATTCCAGTGTCTTGCCGTCGTACGTCAGGTTGATGTTCGCCATCGGACGATTCCTCTCAAGGGATGCGGTTGCCGTTCGGGAGCGGGAGGATACGCAAAGCGCCGCGGAGGTCCATGGGGTTCCGCACGCGCGACTTCAACCATTTTCCAGGGGTGGCGCGATGCCACACCCCCAGCGGGTTGAAGCTCAGCCGGGGCCGCTGTTGGCCTCGGTCGGCACGATGACGAACACCTGGATGGTGTCGAGCACGGACGAGGCGCGCCCGAGCACCTCGATGGTGGCCCGGAAGAGCTGCGCCGCGCCGCTCGTGTTGCGGTGGAAGTCGTTGAAGAAGGTCACCTCGAAGGTGACCACCGTGGAGGGAGACACGTTGTAGAAGGTCGCGTCGTCGAAGCGGTCGAAGCCCGCGGGCGCGGCGGGCGTGCCCCGCAGCGGCACGATGCGCTGCATGAACTCGCTGGTCTGGCGCCCCGCGGCGAGGCGGGTCTCCATGGGGTCGCCGACGCCGCGGCGGGTGACGTCCTGCCGGGTGCCCTGCGCGAGCGTGGTGACGGCGGAGATGACGTTGGCGGCCACCGAGGAGGGCGAGCCGCGGAACGCGATGGGCATCCCGGCGCCGTCGAGGGTGCGCGAGTCGCGGGCCAGCGCGACGGCGTTGGTGTAGGTAGCAGTCGAGAGCACGTCGATGCCGATGAAGTAGGCCTCGCGTCGGCGAAACTCCGCCACGAGCTGGGCCCAGGTCGCGGCCGTCGGGACGCCGGAGTAGAAGTTGGTCGTCGGCATGGCGGTGCCGTTGTGCCAGTCGGCGTCGGAGAACAGCACGATGATGGGAACGCGCCCGGGGCGGAAGCAGCCCCACCCGAAGGCCGTCGCGTCGCCGCCGCAGTCCGCCGCGGTGGCCATCCGCGTGGGGGTGCCGCCGTACTGCGGCAGCCCGAAGCCCGAGAGCAGCGAGTGCATCGCGGCCACCTGCGACTCGGGCCCGTCGCCGCCGCCCGCGGCCGCCAGCCGGGTGGTGGCGTTCTGCGAGAGCATCGGGTTGGCGTCGAGGCGCTGGAGCACGCGCAGGGCGAAGTCGCCGCCGCCGTTGGCGAAATCGCGGTGCTCGGACATCCCGTAGCGCATGTCGGCGCCGGGCCCGATGGCGCGCACGATGCCCGGCACGATGGTGGTGCTCAGGGTGTTGCGCACCGCCGTGATCGTGCCGCTCATCGACCCCGTCGTGTCGACCAGGAACATGATGTCCGCGCTGCGGATGCGCGTGGAGAAGTCGAAGGAGCGCGTCTGCGGCCCCATCGGGTCCATGTGCGGAAGGGTCACGTAGAGCGAGCCCGCGGGGGGCCGGCTCATCGGGTCCGTCGGGCTGCTGCCCGCGGCGCTCTCGATGAGGTCGCCCACGCCGTCGCCGTCGGTGTCGGCGACGCAGGGGTTGCTGCGGGTGCGCGTGGCCTCCTCGCGGTCGGTGAGCCCGTCGTTGTCCGAGTCGCGGTCGCGGTGGTTGGTGTACCCGTCGGCGTCGCAGTCATCGGGGAGGTCGCCGCACGTCAGCGCCGGCCGCGTGTCCGCGGTGAACCCGGGGTAGCTGCGCCGCGCCTCGTCGGCGTCCGACACGCCGTCGTCGTCGCTGTCGACGTTCTGGTAGTCCGGCGGCGCGCTCGCCGTCATCGCGGTGCGCAGGAAGGGGGCGCCCTCGAGGTCGTCGGAGATGCCGTCGCCGTCCTCGTCGCGGCACGGCGGTGGGCCCGTGTCGACGCCGACGTCCACCACGAAGCCCACGTCGGTGCCCGCCCCGGCGTCGGGCAGCGCGCCGACCTCGGGCGCACCCCCGTCGACCGCGCCGTCGCGGCCGTTGGGCGCGTCGAGCCCGCCGGGCACGTCGCGCGCGCCAGGGACATCCGCTCGCCCGGTGTCGCGCCGGGGCCCGGCGTCCCTCGCCCCCGCGTCCGGGGTACGGTCGGTCTGGTAGATCTCTTCAGGGGCGCAGGCCGACGTGGCGAGCGCGACGGCCAGGACGGTGCGGAGCTTCATCGGGGACTCCAGCGCCGCGTCCGGGAGGGCGTTGAGGGACGGCGGGCGCCCACACTCTATCGCCCCTCGCTCGGCGGCGACAATCGCCGACCGCCGAGCGCCGGGGCCGCCGTCAGGCGCGGGCGGGGTGCTGTGCGGCAGTGCGGCGGGCGAGCCCCACCGCGTCGTGCACGGTCAGGCCGCAGTCGCCGGTGGAGACCAGGCCCTCGCGGCTCCAGCGCGACAGGGTGCGGATGGTCGTCTCGACCGTGGTGCCGACCAGGGCCGCGAGCTCGGCCCGCGTGAGCCGCAGGGGGATGAGCGTCGAGCCGTCTTCCATCTCGTCGCCGAAGCGCTCGCCGAGCTCCATCAGGGTGGTGGCGAGGCGCTCTTCGGCCGAGGCGGTGAAGAGCGCGAGCCGGCGGTTGGCCACCGCGCCCGAGCGCCCGAGGCCGACCGCCAGCGCGAGCGCCGCGGAGCCCGACTTCTCCAGCGCGGCCAGCATGACCTCGCGCGGCACCCGCACCACGATGGCCGCCTCGGTGAGCGCGAAGGCGTCGGCGTCATAACACCCGGCCTCGAGCGCCTCGGCGTCGCCGACGCTCTCCCCGGGGCCCGCCAGGCCGAGCACCAGGTCGCGCGAGGGGCCCCCCGGCATCAGCACCTTCACCAGGCCGAGGCCCACCAACACGAAGCTGCTGGCCGCCTCGCCCGACCTCCAGACCGCCTCACCCCGGCGCAGCCGCTGCTGCGTGGCCGTCTTCGCGATTTCCTCCAGGGCGTCTCCCGTGATGCGAGAGAGAGCCGCGTGTCGTCGAAAGACCGATCGGACGTCCATGAGTTATGCCTCCAAAGTTCGGGATACCCGGAATACCTTGCAACGTATGGACCAGGGCTCCGGGGGCGCCTGATGTATTCCGGGCGGCCGCTCTTTTTCATGGCATTTCCATCGCGATCCTGGGCCCTCCCCAACCAGCCCGAAGCACGACACACCGAGCGTGGGGGTGCGCAGGAAGTATCGTCCCCGCGACCCGGGCGCCCTGTGCGCGGGTCATCGACGCGCTGCGCCGAGCCTTGCGCCGCCGGGGCATCTGTTGCTACCGACGCGGTGTGAACCGTCGAAGCATCGCCCTCTCGCTCGCGTCCGTGGTGGCCACGCTCCTCGTGGGCTGCGGCGACGACAACGACCGTCTCCTCGACGCGGGGGCCGAAGACCTCGGGGTCATCGACGTCCCCGCGACGGACCTCGGCGCGACCGACGCCGGCCCGGCCGACACTGGCATCGATGTCGCGGTCGACCGCGGCGTGGCCCTCGACGTCACGCTCGACGCGCCCGCCGACGCGGGCCCGACGGACCTCGGAGCGGCCGACGGGGGGCCCGTCGACAGCGGCCCGGCGGACGCGGGGCGGGCCGATGCGGGTCCCGCGGACACCGGGCCCGCGGACACCGGGCCCGCGGACACCGGGCCCGGGGACGCCGGGCCCGGGGACGCCGGGCCCGGGGACACCGGGGACGCGGGCAGCGCGCGCGGCACGCCGGTGATCGACGGCATCATCGGGAGCGACTGGCCCGCCGGGGCGATCGTCACGACCAACGCGGTGCCGTCGGAGTGGGGTCCGACGCTCAACGCGCTGCGCTCGGTGCGCGTCGCGTGGGACGCCGAGCGGCTCTACCTCGGCCTCGACGGGGTGGTCGAGGCGACCAACGCGATGATGGTGTTCATCGACCGCGACTACCTGCCGGGGATGAGCGCGACCGGCGTGACCGCGATCTCGACCCTCACCGACGGGATGGGATCGCTCGACAACTCCATCTCGTGCAACGTCACCGAGGCGCCGCTGGGCTTCGGCACCGACATGGTGTGGGGCACCCGCGGGATGCTCTCGAAGGCCGCCACGGACCTCAACGCCGCCATCGGCCTGCGCGACGTGAGCTGCGCCATGTGCAGCAACGACTTCCGCTGGACCTTGGGCGACACCGCCGTCTGCGTGGGCGGCGCCTCGCCCGCCTGCGAGGTGGCCATCCCCTGGAGCGCCCTCTACGCCGGCGCGCCGCCGCCCGTCCCGATGCTCGGGCTCTTCGTGCGCATCACCAACAGCGAGGGCAACAGCCTCGCCAACAACCAGTGCCTCCCGCAGCAGGGCACCGGCGACCCGCCCACCGCCGCGCGTCGCGTGCTGGCCTTCAGCCCCGACCGCTGACGGCGGCTACGAGCCACCCGCCGCGCTCGCGGGGATGAGCAGCCGGTAGGCGCCGGCTGCGTCGGCGGTCGCGCGGGCTACGCGCAGCACCACGCCTCGGGCGTCGCCCTCGCGCAGCCGCACCACCGCCTCGACCGTCGCGAGCGGCGACGGCGCCCCGCGCGCGTCGCGCACCACGCCGCGCACCTGCACCGGGGCCTCGAGGGTGGTGTCGAAGCTGCTCACGCGCCGCGCCACGCAGACGGGCGCCCCGAGCGTCACCGGGAAGCCGGAACTCTCCGCGGGCTCGACCAGCAGTCGATAGAGCCCGGGGTTGAGCGCGACCTCGTAGGACCCGTCGGCGGCGGTGACCGCCTCCGTGGCCGTCACGCGGCTGGAAAGCGCCCGGAGGTCGGGGTCGTCGAGGCAGGGGTGGGTGGGCGCCGCGTCGTGGTAGGGCACCGCGGTCACCCGCGCGCCGCGCACGGCGAGCCCGTCGCGCCCCAGCACCCGCCCCCCGAGCGTGGGCCGCGTCTCGAGCGGGAACACCTGGCCGGACTGCATGGTCGCGTCGGCGCGCACGCGAAACCCGTGCTGCACCGCGCTGCGGTAGGTCTCGCCCGCGGGCGCCACCATGACGTCGTAGTTGCCGGGCACCAGCCAGGCCTGGAAGGTTCCGTCGGCCTCGGTGACGGCCCGAGACTCGTACCAGCTCGTCGCGCCCGCGAGGCCCGCCGGCGCAGCGAGCGCGGCGCGCAGCGTCACCGTGGCCCCGCGCAGCGGCCGGCTCTGACCCTCCACGACGACGCCCTCGACCGAGGCGCGGACGTCCACGCAGCCCACGCACGGCGCGCCGCGCGGGGGTGCGCCGGGGACCACCGGGCGCCCGGCCGCCGCGAGGGAGAGCCCGGCGAGGTCGGGGAGCGCAACCCGCAGGTCGCGACCGTTGGGCGCCGCCGCGACGAGCGACGCGCGGGGGACGTCGACGACCAGGGTTCCACCGACGCCGTTGTCGGCCGAGAGGCGAAGCGTCCAGGCCTCCGGGGCGCCCGGCGCCATGCTGCACACGAAGCGCCCCGCGCTCCCCTCGGTGCCGTCGCCCGCGGAGGAGCTCACGGTGGAGAGCACCCTGCTGTTGGCGGCCGGGTCGACGGCGCGCACGGCGAACCCAGGCACCCCGACGCCCATGGACGTCTCGACGGCGCCCTCCCAGCGCGCGTAGGTGCTCGGGTAGGCGAGGTCGAAGCGCTGCGTGAGCGCGCCCGCCCGAACCTCGAAGGCCCGCTCGAAGCGCGGCGGGACCACCGACGCCAGCGACGACGCCGGGCGCACCACGACGTCGTAGAGGCCCTCGGTGAGCGTCGCCGACCAGGTGTAGGCCGCGCGGTCGCGCGACCGGTTGGTCGTGGCCATGGAGTCGGCGACCGCCTGCACCGGGGGCGAGACCCCGGCGAGGTCCGTGGGCGTGAACTCCAGCGTCGCGGGGACGTTCCGCGGGCCCGCGTCGGCCTCGCCGGGCACCGTCACCACGCCGTAGACCGTGCGCGGCGAGCGCAGCGTGAGGTCGACGCTCTCGCCCGTGTTGATGCTGCGCGGCCGCGTCAGCGTCGGGAACGCGTCGGCGCTCACCGCGCCTGCCGCCGGGACGACCGAGAAGAACACCTCGATCCGGGCGCGCGACACGCACCGATGGTGCTCTCGGTCGCACATGGCGCCGGGGCAGTCGCTGTCGACGTCGCAGCGCTCGGCCGGGCCGCCCACCACGGGGCCGCCGTCGAGGCAGGACGCGGGCGCGAGCAGGAGCGCGAAGATCGCGGCGAGCCTGAGCTTCATGGCTGCACCAGGTGGCGGCAGGCCTCGACGGGATCGACCACGCCGCCGTCCGTCGTCGGGAGCGTGCCGCTCGGCGAGCGGACGAACACCCACCAGGTGCGGAAGTCGACGTCGCCGTCGCGCACCGGCGTGTGGAAGTTGCCTTCGATGCGGAACGCCGACGACACGTAGAGCTCGATGCGGTTGCAGCCGAGATCGAGGTCCGACACGAGGAAGCTCTTGTTGATGGTGCGGCGCGTGGTGCCGTTGCTCGGCACCGCCCCCAGGCGCGACACCGGCTCGCAGCTCGGGCCACCGTCCTGCGGTACGCAGTCGCGGTCGTCGTTGACGAAGAACTGGAACTGCAGCGGGTCGTTGACCGCGTCGTCGTCGACCGGCACGCGAAACTCCACCGTGTTGCCGTCCGTCCCGTCGACCTGGAGGAGCGCCCCGAGGCGCGGCGTCGTGAGGCCCTGCACGTCCTGGATGCGGGGTCGCGTCAGCGGGGTCGGCACGCGCACCTCCTCGGTGCGGGTGATCAGGCACGCAGACAGCGATGTGGCAACGGCAAGCATCAACGCGATACGACCCACGACAGCGAGATCCATACCACGCACCCCGCGAAGCCCACAGAACCCGCGAATCCGCGCCCGCCGCGGCGGTGACAGAGACCCCGGCACTGACAATCGTGTCGCGGTTCTGCCCCCCACTCCCCCGGCGAGACATATCCTGTCCGACCCGGCGCCACGGAGCGGGTGCGATCGCGGGGCGGACCCACTACCATGGGCCGCGATGATCGGACGTCTTCATGGCCGGGTGGTGTCGGAGTCGCCGGACGGGCTCGTGGTGATCGACGTGGTGGGCGTCGGGTACGAGGTGCTCGTCCCGCTGGGCACCCTCGGGCGCTGCGCCCCCGACGCCGAGGGGCGGGTGACGCTCCAGGTGGTGACGCATGTGCGCGAAGACGCGATCACCCTCTTCGGCTTCGCCAACGACCGCGATCGCACGGCGTTTCGCCTGCTCACGGCGGTGGCCGGGGTGGGTCCGCGCATCGCGGTGTCGGTGCTGGGCGTGCTGCCCGCGGGCGAGCTGGCGCACGCCTTGGCGCGGGGCGACGTGAAGAAGCTCACCTCGGTGCCGGGGGTGGGCAAGCGCATCGCCGAGCGCCTGGTGCTGGAGCTGAAGGACAAGCTCACGGGGCTCTCGGGCAATGGCTCGGATGTCTTCGTCCCGACGCCCGGCTTCAGCGCACCGGCGAGCCCCGTCGCCGCCGTGGGCCCCGGGGCCGCGCTGGTGGCCGCGCTGGTCAACATGGGCTTCAAGGCCCCGGAGGCCGAGCGGGCGGCCGCCGAGCTCGCGCCGCGGATGGCCGAGCCCCTGGAGGTGCTGGTGCGGGAGTCACTGCGTCGGCTCGTCCGGTAGTGCCGGCGGGGGCGCGCCCTCTTCGGACGGCGGCGGGGGCGGCGCCTCGGGGGGGGGCGGGCTCGCGGCGTCGGCCTGGAGGCCCACCTCGGAGAGCTTCGCGGTGAGCGACGCCTGGCTCTCCTCGGAGAGCTCGGTGTACTCGCGCAGCATCGGGAGGTCGCGCAGCGAGCGCAGCCCGAAGAACTCCAGGAAGAAGCGCGTGGTGCCGTAGAGCAGCGGCCGGCCGGGCTCCTCGCGGCGGCCGATGGTGCGCACGAGGTCGCGCTCCAGGAGGATCTTGAGCGCCGAGCCGGTGTCGACGCCGCGCACCTCGTCGACCTCGGGGCGGGTGATGGGCTGGCGGTACGCGACGATGGCGAGGGTCTCGACCTGGGCGCGGCTCAGGCGCACGGGCTTGGCCTGGAGAAGCTCGCGCACGAAGGGCGCGTTGCCGGGCGACGAGCGGAAGAGCCAGGCCCCAGCGACCTCGTCGAGGTGTATCCCGCGCGGCACGTACTCGGCCTTGAGCTCGTTGAGCAGCCGGCGGACGTCGCGGGCCTCGGCGCGGGTGATCTTCGCGAGTTCGGCGACGGTGATGGGGTGGTCGCTCACGAACACGAGGCTCTCCAGCACGGTGCGCAGGTGCTGCTCGGAGACCGAGCGGCCGATGGCGCGGGCGACGCCCGGCGCGCCGGGGAGCTCGTCCTCGGCGGGCTCGTCGGGGGCGTCGTCGCCGTCGGGCTTCGGGTCGGGGTCGATCATCGCCAGTCGTCTCGCACGGCGGCGCCGGGGTCGGTCACGTCGGTGAGCACCAGGGTCACGTGGAGCTGCTCGTAGTTGCCCGACTGGTAGAGCCGGGTCATGCGCAGGCGGGTCATCTCCAGCAGCGCGAGGAAGGTGACGACGAGGCCGGAGGTGCTGCCGTCGTCGTCGAAGAGCTCGTCGAAGCGCATCGAGCGGCGCTCGCGAAGGCGCCCGACGAGGGCGTTGATGCGGTCGGCGATGGAGATGCGCTCGGGGGTGACCTCGTGCGCGATGGTGAGCTTGCGCCGCGCCAGGAGGCGCTGGAAGGCCTCGATCATGGCGATGGCGGGGAAGGGCGCGAGCGGCGCCTCGCCGGTGGACTCCGCGGTGACCTCCATCCCGCGCGGGAACACGTCTCGCCCCGCCACGCCGCGCGCGGCCAGCTCCTCGCCCGCGGCGCGGAACTTCTGGTACTCCAGCAGTCGGCGCACGAGCGCGACGCGCGGGTCCTCGCCCTGGTCGGCGTCGGGGTCGGCGTTGAGGCTCTCATCCGGGGGCGGCGACGGCAGCAGCATCCGCGACTTGATGTGCGTGAGCGTGGCGGCCATGAGCAGGTACTCGGCCGCGAGGTCGAGGTTGAGCGCCTGCATCATCGAGACATAGGTGAGGTAGCGCTCGGTGATGAAGGCGATCGGGATGTCGAAGATGTCGAGCTCGTGCTTCTGGATGAGGTGAAGCAGGAGGTCGAGCGGGCCCTCGAAGACGTCGAGCTGCACCCGTACCAGCGGGTCGTCGGTGAAGGGCTCGTCGAGCGGGTCCATCATGGCGGGCACCGCTCAGCCGCGGGGGTGGAAGCGCGCGTGCGCGGCCTGGAGGTGCGCCACGGAGACGTGCGTGTAGATCTGCGTGGTGACGATGTCCGCGTGGCCGAGCATGGTCTGCACGGCGCGGAGGTCGGCGCCGCGCTCGAGCAGGTGCGTGGCGAAGGAGTGCCGGAGCTTGTGCGGCGAGATGGGCCGGTCGATGCCAGCGACGAGGGCGTAGCGCTTGAGGAGCTTCCAGAAGCCCTGGCGGGTCATCGCCGTGCCGAAGTGGGTGACGAAGAGGTCGTTGGCGGCGCGGCCCTTGGTAAAGGTGCCGCGCACGGTCTGGAGGTAGAGCGAGAGGGCCTCGCGGGCGACCTCGCCGAAGGGCACCAGCCGGCGCTTCTCGCCCTTGCCGAAGGCCACGAGCACCCCTTGGTCCATGTCGACGTCGGTGACCTTGAGGTTGACCAGCTCGGAGACCCGCAGCCCGGAGGCGTAGAGGACCTGGATCATTGCGCGGTCGCGCACCCCGCGGGGGGTGGCGGTCTCCGGCGCGGCGAGCAGGGCCTCGATCTCCGGGAAGCTCAGCACGTGGGGGAGCTTGCGCGGCAGCCGCGGGCCCGCGACCAGCTTCGTCGGGTCGTTCTTCACCCGCCGCTCGGCCACGAGGAACTTGTAGAAGCCGCGCAGCGCCGAGAGCTTGCGCGCCTGGGCGCGGGCCGCGAGGCCCTCCTTGGAGAGGGCGATCATCCAGCTCGCGACGTCGCCGCCCTCGATGTCGCAGAAGCCCCGCTGGAGGTCCTGCCGCACGAAGACGGCGAAGCGCACGAGGTCGGTCGCGTAGGCCTCGACCGAGCGCGGGCTGAGACCCTTCTCCACCCGGAGGTGCGAGAGCCACGCGTCGAGGAGCTGATCGTCGTCGGACACCGGGCGAAAGCTAAGGGGCAGGGCGGGTCGAGAGCCAGTTTCGGGCCAGAGCGTTGCGTGCGGGCGAAACCTGGGGCTATGGTGCGCCCGCGTCGCGCGGCGCGCTCCGGGCCCATAGCTCAACCGGTTAGAGCACCTGACTTATAATCGGGAGGTTTCGGGTTCGATCCCCGATGGGCCTACTCTCCGCGCGGTTCAGCAGTCCTTGCGACCCGCTTAGTGGAGAAGACCCGTTGCGCGAACAGCTTCTAGCCCTGGAAGAACTTGCGAAGAGTGACCTGGCGTGGCGCCAGATCGACGTCGAGCTTGCCGACGTAGACGCCCACCTGGTGGCCACGCGCTCCGACGTCGACCGCATCCGTGACCTGCTCGACCGCGAGCACCTGCAGCTCACGGACGCGCAGCGGCTGAAGCAGACCCACGTCGACGAGCTCGCCGCCATCGACGAGAAGAGCACGCGGTCCAAGCGCCGGCAGGAGGTCGCCCGCAACAACCGCGAGATGGAGGCGATGACCCGCGAGATCGAGGTGCTCAAGCGCGAGCGCGAGGAGCGCACCGCGGAGGCCGGCCGGCTCGACGAGGTCGTGTCCGCGGTGGGCGCGCAGCTCAAGCAGCACGAGGCGGACTTCAAGGGCCTCACCGACATGCTCGCCGCCGAGGAGGCCGAGGCGGTGAAGACCCGCGAGGCCCTGCTCGCCCGCAAGGAGCTGCACCAGGGCACCCGGAAGGAGCTCACCGGCAAGGTGCGCCCGGAGATCCTTCGCATCTACCAGATCGTGCTCAACCGCCGCGGCACCGCGGTGGCCGAGTGCAAGGACGGCATCTGCCGCGGCTGCTACATGGCGACCCCGCCGCAGCTCTACAACGTGATGCTTCGCGCCGAGAAGCTCATCCAGTGCCCGAACTGTCAGCGCATCCTGCTGCCGCCCAACCTGTCGCGTTAGAGGGCCTCCGATCCCATGCTCGTCGCCTGCCCGAAGTGCCAGCGCACCTATCCTGCGGAGGGCAGCACCTTCTGCCCGCACGACGGGGAGAAGCTGCTCTCCATCGACGCGGTCACGCCGGTGCGCGACCCGAAGGACCCGCTGGTCACGTGCACGGTGGCGGGGCGCTTCGAGCTGCGCCGGGTGATCGCCAACGGGGGCATGGGCCGCGTCTACGAGGCGCGCGAGCTCACGCGGCAGGAGCGGGTCGCGATCAAGATCCTGCACGCCGACGTGGCGGAAGACGAGGTGAACATCGAGCGCTTCCGGCGCGAGGCCACCACGTCGCAGCAGCTCGGCCACCCGCACGTCGTGAAGGTGATGGAGTTCGCCGTCACGGCGATGCTCCCCGGGCGCCCCGGCAAGAGCTGGTTTCTGGTGATGGAGTACCTCGACGGGGAGGAGCTCCGCCACGTGCTCACGCGCGAGAAGACCATCCCGGTGCACCGCGGCATCCGGATCGTGTCGCAGCTCGCGCTGGCGCTCGACTCGGCCCACGCGCGGGGCTTCGTGCACCGCGACCTGAAGCCCGACAACGTGTTCCTGGTGCGGGGCGCGGACGGCGACACGGTGAAGCTCCTCGACTTCGGGTCGGTGAAGTTCACCAAGGGGCAAGACCGCGGGCAGAAGCTCACGGTCATGGGCACCACCATCGGGTCGCCCTTCTACATGTCCCCCGAGCAGGCGCAGGGGGCGCCCGACCTCGACCAGCGCACGGACGTCTGGGCGGTCGCGGTCATCGTCTACGAGATGTTCGTCGGCAAGGTGCCCTTCTCCGCGGCCAACGGCGCGCAGATCCTGTTCAAGATCCTGGGCGACGAGGCGATGCCGCCGACCTTCGCCAACGACCAGGCGCCGCAGCAGCTCGACGACCTGCTGCACAAGGCCCTGCGCAAGGACCCCGCGCACCGCTTCCAGCACGCGGGCGAGTTCGCCACCGCGCTCGGCCACGCCTTCGGCCTCACCGGCGGCCCTGATGACTGGGCGACGATGTCCGAGCACGAGATGCACGACGCCCTCGCGGCCGCGCACGCCGCCTCGCTGGTGCCACGGGTGGTCGAGGCGCCCGCTGCGCCGCCGTGGCCCGCCGTGCCGGTCGCGCCGCAGTATGCCCCACAGGTCGCACCGCCGATCGGGTGGCAGCCGACGACGCAGTCGATGCGCGGCCCGGTGCAGCGCACCCCGGCGTGGATGTACCTCGCCGCGACGCTCGGGGTGGTGCTGCTCGGGGTCGTCGCCTTCCTCGCGCTGAAGTGAGCGCGGGAGCTCCCATGGACGACGGGGCGCCCGAGGTGGTCGTGCTCGGGGCCGGGCCCGCGGGCCTGTCCGCCGCGCTGTGGTGCGCGTCGCTGGGCCTCTCCACGCTGGTCGTCGAGGCGCAGCGCGAGGTCGGCGGCCAGCTCCGGCTCATTCCCTACGCGCTCGAGAACGTCCCGGGCATCGCGTGCATCGAGGGCGCGGCGCTCGCCGACGTCCTCCGCGCGCAGGCCCTCTCCCACGGCGCGACCTTGCGCGCGGGCGCGGGCGCGCGGCTCGACCCGGCCGCCCTGCGAGTGCACCTCGACGGAGCCCCCGAGGCCCTCTCACCCCGCGCCGTGGTGATCGCCACCGGCGTGCGGCGCCGGCGGCTGCGGGTGCCCGGCGAGGACGCGCTGCTCGGCCGGGGCCTCGCCTACAACATCGGCCGGTCGCCCGAGCGGCTGCGGGGCGCGCGGGTGGTGGTGGTCGGCGGCGGCGACGACGCGGTGGAGCACGTGCATCTCGCGGCGATGCACGCCCGCTCGGTGACCCTCCTGCACCGGGGCGACGCGCTGAGCGCGCGGCCGGCCCTGCGCACGGCGCTGGAGGCCCACCCCAACGTGACGCGGCGGCCGCGCACCCGGGTCGAGGCGATCGAGGGCGACGGGGCCGTGACGGGCGTGCGCGCGCACGGGCCGCACGGGGCGGAGCTCATCGCCGCGGACGAGGTGTTCGTGTGCGTGGGCCCCGAGCCGGCGAGCGAGGGCTTCGGCGTGGCCACGGACGCGAAGGGCTACGTGCGGGTCGACCGCGCGGGCCGCACGTCACGCGCCGGGGTGTTCGCCGTGGGCGACGTGTGCAGCGCCGACGCGCCGACGATCGCCCAGGCGATGGGCGCAGGATCCGCCGCGGCGAAGGCCATCCGGGCCATGGAGGGAGCGGGGCGCCCGGCGGTGGGCGTGGCCCCGAGCGGGCCGAGCGACCGGCTGGGCCTGCGGGGCATCACGCTCCCGGCGCGCATCGGGGTGTACCCCCGCGAGAAGGGGCGGCAGCAGACGCTCACCTTCGACCTCGACTTCGACGTCGACGCGGCGCGCGCGGCGCCCACCGACTCGCTCCGCGACACCATCGACTACGCCGCAGTGACCGCGGTGATCGCCGAGGTCATCGGGCGCCAGCACTACAACCTCATCGAGACGGTGGCGGAGGTGGTGGCGACGACGATCCTCGCGCGCTTCCCGACGCAGCGGGTGCGGGTGCGGGTGACCAAGCCGGGCGTGCCGCTGCGGCGCGCGGCGGCGGTCATCGAGGTCGAGCGCTCGCGGTATTAGCGCGGTGGCCCGGCGGGTCTGATGCGAGACCTCACCCCCCAAAGCCCCGTAGGCGTTAACCAGTTTGATGCCGATGCGGGCGGGGCAAGCCCCGCCCCTACGCAGCGAGAACTCTCCGCGTAGGGGCGGGGCTTGCCCCGCCCGCCCTTCAGGCGACGGTTAACACCGATGCCCCCAAGCCCCGCCCCCACGCGTGCGCCCCAGCCAGTTCCCCCTCCGCGCGATCTCACGGCACCTCCGCGTGCAGGACGCCTCGCGTGAGGTGCTGAGCGCGCACGATGTTGCGCTCCGGCGGGTCGGCCGCGAACATGCCGCGCTGCATGGCGAGGTCGTCGAACTCGCGGTCGGCCACGTGGACACGCTCGAACCCGGCGAGCTGCTCGCGCGTGGTGGTGTGGCCGCTGAAGTCGAGCAGGGAGGGGTCGTGGGCGAGGTAGACGCGCCCGCCCCTCGGTAGCTGCGCGCGGACGGCGTCGCGGGCGACGTCGTACAGGGCGTGGAGCGGCACGGCGTCGTTCTGGTGGAAGCGGTAGCGGGCCATCGTGTGGGCCCACGACGTGTGCTCCGACGCGCGCACCGCGCCGCCCGCGACCAGCGCGGCGACGCAGGCGAACAGGCGGTCGTTGCGACGGGTGTCGTTCAACGCCGCGGCCTCGATCAGGGGGTGCAGGAACAGGATCCCGGAAGCACAGCTCACCAACCGGACGACGCGAGCAAAGGGCCGAAGACGAGCTGATTCGTCGCGCGTCTCGGGGGCCTGGAGATGTGTAGAAGGGAGAGGGATTCATCCCGCGGAGCGAGCGTCATGAGGATGCCGCCCTGCGGTCAGCCCACGCGCTCCAGCACCAGCGGAACCTCCTCGGCGGACCCCTCGCCGACGCTCACCGCGCGGGTGAGGCGCTCGATGGCGCGGGCGGCGCTGGCCTCGTCGCGGGCGTGCACCCACGCGATGGCCTCGCCGACGGACACCTTGTCGCCGACGTTGCGCTCGAAGACGAAGCCCACCGCGGGGTCGATGGTGTCGGTGGTGCGCGCGCGGCCGGCGCCCATCTCCACGCCCGCGATGCCGACGCCGTGGGTGTCGATGGTGAGGAGCGTGCCGGCGGCGGCGGCGCGGAAGGGGACGCGCCGCGGGGCCGTGGGGAAGACCGCCGGGTCGTCGACGGCGCGGGGGTCACCGCCCTGCGCGGCGACCATGGCGCGGGCGACCTTCGCGGCGCTGCCGTCGGCGACCGCGGCGAGGAGCATCGCGCGGGCGATGGTTTCGTCGGCGGCGACGCGGCCCATGACGAGCATCGAGGCGCCGAGGGTGAGGGTGACCTCGCGGAGGTCGTCGGGGCCGCGCCCGTGGAGCAGCTCGAAGGCCTCGATGGTCTCGAGGGCGTTGCCGACGGTGCGGCCGAGGGGGCGGTCCATGCGGGTGAGCCAGGCGACGCAGTCTTTGCCGCCGCCGCGGGCGACGTCGACGAGGTTGCGCGCGAGGGCGCGGGCCTGCTCCGGGGTCTTCATGAAGGCGCCGCTGCCGAACTTCACGTCGAGCACGAGCCCGTCGATGCCCTCGGCGAGCTTCTTGGAGAGGATGCTCGCGACGATGAGGGGGATGGACTCGACGGTGGCGGTGACGTCGCGCAGCGCGTAGAGGCGCTTGTCGGCGGGGGCGAGCTCGGCGGTCTGGCCGATCATGCAGGTGCCGACGTCGCGCACGAGCTCGCGGAAGCGCGGGATGGAGAGGTCGACGGAGAAGCCCGGGATGGCTTCGAGCTTGTCGAGGGTGCCGCCGGTGTGGCCGAGGCCGCGGCCGGAGATCATCGGGACGGCGACGCCGCACGCGGCGACCATGGGGGCGAGGGCGAGGGAGACCTTGTCGCCGACGCCGCCGGTGGAGTGCTTGTCGACCTTGCGGGCGGGGATGTCGGAGAGGTCGACGACGGTGCCCGAGTCGCGCATGGCGAGGGTGAGGGCGACGGTCTCCTCGGGGCTCATGCCGCGGAAGAAGACGGCCATCGCGAAGGCGGTCATCTGGTAGTCGGCGACGTCGCCCCGGACGAAGCCCGCGATGAGCTGCGCGATGTCGGCGGAGGAGAGGGCGTGGCCGTCGCGCTTGGCGGCGATGAGCTCGGGGGTGGTGCGTGCCATAGAGGCCGCGGACGCTACCACCGCCCGCGGGGGGTTGTCGGGGGGAGAGGCGGTGGGGTAGGGTTCCGCCGCGCTGGCAGGAGCCTGATCGGGGTTCGTCTAATGGCAGGACGCGGGTTTTTGGTACCCGCTACGGGGGTTCGAATCCCTCACCCCGAACCGAAGATTCCACCGGAGATCGAGGGTTCTTTCCCGAGGGATGAAGGCCTCTTCGACCGCCATCGAGACGCCCGTCTCCGCACCGATGAGGACGGCCGGCAGCTCCCGGCGAGCTCCGCGGGGAGCTCACCAGCGACCGGAGCTGAGCTGCCGGGTCGTGTCGAAGGCGATGCTCCCGAGCTGCGCCTCGGCCGGGTTCGCGCCTGCCCGGTCGTCGCGCGCCGCGTCGGCGTCCGCTTCGAGTTCGGGGAAGCGGTACTGGATCTCCCCAGCCTCGTCGGCCGTCGGCTCGCCGCCGAACTCCGCGACGCGCCGCGCGAGGTCGCGGTCCGATGGATCGCTGCCGGTCGCGACGCGCACCGCCGTGCGAATCGCCGCCTCGGGGACCGCCTCGCCGCGGGAGGAGCGCGTGATCACCTCCCGCAGCACGCCGAGCCGTGCGTTCTCCGCACCGACGCGTCGCTTCGCCTGCGTCCGGGCCACCGCGCGCGCCACAGGAATGGCGAAGAGCGCGAGCGAGAACACCAGCGGGATCAACCCGAGCACGACCGGAACCCCGTCGGGGACGGGTACGTAGGGGTGGTGCTTGTCGAAGAGCCGCGGGAGGTTGGAGAGCGTGAGGTCGTTCGCGATGGCGACGAGCGCGGCGACGAGGTTGAAGCCGTTGAGCGCCGCGATGCCGACGTTCGTGGCGCCGTCGTTGCCGGTGAGCGGTCGGAGCGTCTCGGGGGTCTCCCACGCGGCGCTCGGACGCGCGGCCTTCGCGCTCGTGTCCCCGGCCGTGCGCCGTAGCGCCGTGAAGCGATAGAAGATCCCCGCCCCCTCGGACACCTCGACGGAGCCGTCGTGGTCGAGCATCAGCCGCGCCATCAACGGGTCGGCCTCCTCGCGGGAGAGCCCCGTCACCCGCATCACATCCGCCAGGGCGACGCGGCCGTCGAGCGCGCGCACCTCCGCGAGGATGCGGGCGCGGTCGGCGTGCGGGTCTCGCGCGGGCGCGGTCGGACCGAGCACGAAGCGGTTCACCTTCTCGTAGAACGGGACCTTCGTGCCCGGCTCACGCTGCCGCCGGTCCGTCGCCCGGTCGCTCCATCCCCCGTAGTGGTACGCGAGCGGCGAGAAGGGATGAAAGGTCCAGTAGAACGCCTCGGCCACCATCCGGAGCAGTCCCCCGAGGAGCGAGTCGCCGCTGCTCCGCCCGTTCGAGTCGTCGCGTCCGGACCCGAGGCCGAGCGCGATCGCGACGAAGACGGCCGCGTACGCCACGATGGCGATGAGCAGCCACGCGCGCACCACGAAGCGCCCGAAGCCAGCGACGACCGCGCCCGCCCGGGTGATGATCCGCCCCAGGAGTTCGCGCGTCTCCCAGGGCTTCGTGAACCCGTGCGGAAAGACGTGCACCAGGTCGCCCGCCTCGGTGACGCGATACTGACCCCGGAATTCGCTCGTCAGCCAGGTCAGGCCCGACTCGGCGTCCCGGAGCGGGAGTCCGCTCGCCACCGACGCGTCCGCCACCGTCGTCCCTCTCGGCGTGGGGGTGAGCGTGCGGACGAGCACCGCGGCCGCGGCCGCCGGCTCCATGAATGTCGGTGGTTCGATCATCGGGTCCCATGATGACGACGAATCGGGGAGCGCGCACCTCGACGGACCCGCGCGCACCGGCGAGGCGCACGGGTCGTGCGTGTGGGCGTGCCCGTGGCGCTCCCGCGCGAGGAGCGCGACCCCCGCGGCCGTCACGACCATCGCGTGCCCGTCGGCGGCGCGCGGCGGGGTCGTGTTCAGGCTCCTTGTGAGCGCAGTTGCAACCAGGCGTGCGTCCCGCCGCAGAGGGGGCGCACCGAGGTGTAGCCCATCGCCCGCAGCTGCTCCGCCGCGCGGTCCGAGCGCCCGCCTCCCTTGCCGCACGCAGTGACCACGAAGGCGTCCCTCGGAATCTCCCCGCCGCCCAGGGCGAGAGCGTCCACCGGGATGTTGATCGCGCCCTCGACATGACCCGCCGCGAACTCCTCGGGCGAGCGCACGTCGATGACCACCGCGTCCGTCCGCTGCCGCAGCGCCGCGGCCTCGATGCACGTCGGCGCGACCGTGGCCTTCACCGGCGCGGGTCGCTGGAGCGTCTCGCGCATCCGCGCGGCGACGATGAGGCCAGAGCCGAAGGTGAGCGCGGCCACGAGCCACATCGCCGCGGGAAGCCCGAAGGCGTCGGCGGTCGCGCCCGCGAGCAGCGCGCCGATGGCGTAGCCGAGGTCGCGCCAGAGGCGGTACACGCCCACGGACGACGCGCGCCACGAGGGATGGGCCACGTCTCCGATCGCGGCAAGCAGCGTCGGGTAGACCATCGCGGTGCCCACCCCGAGCAGGGCCGCGCCCGCCGCGAAGCCCGAGAAGCCGCGTGCCAGGGCGACCCGCACGATGCCCACGGACTGCACCCACATGCCCGCGGCGATGAGCCACTTCCGACCGACGCGGTCGGACAGGGCGCCGGTGACGAGCTGCGAGACGCCCCAGGTCGCCGGGTAGATCGCGGCGAGCGTACCGATCTGTCGGAGGCTCATGTGCGCGGCCGAGAAGAAGAGGGGAAAGAGACCCCAGGCCATCCCGTCGTTGAGGTTGTTGACCAGGCCGGCCTGGCTGACGCTGGAGAGGTTCTTGTCGGTGAGGGTGGTGCGCCAGAAGACCTCCCGCTGGGTGGGAATCTCCCCTGGAGGAAGCGCGCCGTGGAGCTTCGACTCCGCGGCGACGTGGTGCTTCGTCTCCCGCACCACGAAGGCCGAGAGGGCGAGGCCCACGGCGACGAAGCCCACCCCGAGGTAGAAGGGCTCCGGGCGCAGGCCGTAGCGCGCCGCGATGAGGCCGGTGGCGAGGGCGCTCGCGGCGACGGCGAAGTAGCCCGCGAACTCGTTGAGCCCCATGGCGAGGCCGCGCTTCTGCGGCCCCGCGAGGTCGATCTTCATGATGACCGTGGTGGACCACGTGAGGCCCTGGCTCACCCCGAGGAGGGCGTTGGCGAAGAGCACCCACGACCAGCTCGGCGCCCACATCAGGAGAAAGGGCACCGGGGCCGCCACGAGCCAGCCGCCCACGAGCACGTGCTTGCGCCCGAAGCGGTCGGAGAGGCGCCCGGCGAGGTAGTTGGTGAGCGCCTTGGTGACGCCGAACACCACGATGAACGAGAGCACCGCGCTCTTCGCCGCGAGGTGGAACTCCTGCTCCGCGATGGGCGGGAGAATGGTGCGCTCCATGCCGACCATCGCGCCGACGAAGGCGTTGACCACCACCAGCAGGGAGAACTGGGCGAGGTTGTGCCGGAGCCCCAGCCGTACGTCGCTCACCGCGCCGCCTCGCGGGCGGTCGCCACGCGCCACCCGCGGGCGCGCCAGTCGGGGACGCCCTGCTCCATCCGATGTGCGGTGTAGCCCTTCTTGCGCAGCAGCTCGACCGCCTCGACGGCCATCACGCAGTACGGCCCGCGGCAGTAGGCGACGACCTCGCGGTCTCTTGGCAGCTCCTTCAGCCGGGCCTTGAGCTCATCGGCCGGGATGGAGACCGCCCGCGGGATGTGCCCGGCGCGAAACTCCTCGGCGGGGCGCACGTCGAGCACGGTGACCTCTCCGCGCCGCACCCGCCCGATGAGCTCGTCGCCTCCGACCGCCTCGTCGCCCCCGCGCCCCGCGAAGTAGGCGCGGGTCACCTGCTCGACCTCCGCGAGGCGCGACCCGGCGAGGCTGCGCAGCGCGACGAAGAAGCGGGACACGTCGTCGTCGGCGAGGCGGTACTCGACGTAGGGGCCGCGCTTGCGGGCCTCCACGAGGCGCGCCGCGCGGAGCACCTGGAGGTGCTGCGAGGCGTTGGCCACGGACGTGCCCGCGAGCTCGGCGAGCGCCTCGACGGTGCGCGGGCCCTGGCCCAGGTGGTCGAGCAGCTCGACGCGCCGGGGCGCCGCGAGGGCCTTCCCGACGCGGGCGAGCTGCTCGTAGATGCGGTCCTTGAAGAGCCGGTGGGGGGTCGTCACGGGCCGAGCATTCAAGCGTACGCTTGAATCGTCAATCCGTGGATCCCCGCGGGCAGGCGCCCCGGGAGCGCTCGGTCAGCGCCATCGAGCCGGCTTCGAGGCCCGCACCCCGAGGCAGCGTCTTCGTCGGGGGACCGCCGCCCCGCGGCAGGAGACGAACCAGCGGACGTCCTCGCCCGAGGCGACGACGGTGCAGGCCGGCGCGCGATCGACCCGGACGGCCTCGACGCGGACGGGAGATCAGACCCGTAGCCAGAGCACGAGCAGCCCTCCGGCAGCGCCAGGAGGAACTGCTCCGACCGCATGAGCTGCATGATCCCGGCCTGGCCGCCGACCGCGGTGCTCCGCGCCTCGACGAAGCGATCGAGCCGCTCGCGTGGTCAGCGCCGCGATGCCCCGGGTCGCGATGACGCGCAGCGCCGCGTCGATCCACTCGGCCTGACGGGCCTCCGTGGTGCGTCGAAGTTCAGCCATACGTAAGTAGGTCATCGCTGACTTACGGATCGTCCATGACGCGGCCGCTGCTCAGGCCGAGAAGCGACCCATCAGGTGGGCGAGGACCACCCCGAGCTCGTGGTCCTCGACGGGCTTGGAGACGAACTGGTCGAAGCCGGCCAGGAGCGCGCGGGTGCGGTCGCCGGTCGACGCGTAGGCCGCGAGCAGGACTCCGACAAGGCGCTCTAGCGGGCGAAGCTGGGCGGTCGCGACCGCGCCGAGGTGGCGGAGTCGCGGCAAGGCGGCCGCAGGTCTGTATACGAATCGCACAGGGCTTGTGCGACGAACCCACACCCGGCGGTCTGCACCGGGGGCTCCGCGCGCATGCCCGCTCGCGTGGTGGGTCAGGCCCACCTGCGGGTACGAGCCTTGCGATCGCCTCGCGCAGATGAGTCTTCGCCGTGATCGCTCTGTCCCGTCGCCCGCCCAGGGCGCTGCGCAGAGGTCCACCGTCCCGCCCGCCTCCGAGCCCGTGGCGCCCGGCGGTCCGGTCAGCGTGCGGCTGTGGGTCAGCGACGGGCGCCTGACCGTGGCGGGCGGCCCGCGCGCGCTCGCGCCGGCGGTCGCCGCGGCGCTCCGGGCGTACCGATGGCGGGGCAACGTCCGCGAGGCGCGCGACGCGATCGGCTTCGCGCGCTCGATGGCAGAGGGCGGCGCGATCATGTTCGACGACCTGCCCCGCGCGGTGTGTCCCCCGGGCGTCGAGCCGGACCCCGACGCGCTGCACCTCCAGCCATCGCAGCGCGAGGTCGTCGAGCGCAACGCGATCCTCCTGGCGCTCATGGCCACGGGCAACGTCTCGCGGGCGGCGCGCTTCCTGGGATTCCCCCGCAGCGCGATGCTCCACGCGATGCGCCGCTACGGGCTCGGGGCGCGCACGCTGGGCGTCACGGAGTAGCGTGCTCGCCGAGCGGCCCGCTGATGCTCCAGCCCGGCGAGGCGGTCGGCGGGCGCTACGAGGTCGTCGCGCTGATCGGCGAGGGCGCGATGGGCGCCGTCGACGAAGCGACCGGGCGCGCGACCGGGCGCGGCGTCGCGATCCAAGGTGCCGCACCCGGAGTACGCGCGGGTGCCAGACATCGAAATTTCGCCGGGCCCAGGGCTCGCTCGACCACAGCACCCTGGAAGGGACCCTCTTCGGGACGCCCGGGTACATGGCCCCCGGAGCAGTGCATGGGGCAGCGGGACATCGACCACCGGGCCTCGAGCAGCCCGCCGTCGTCGCCGCCGCCGCGCGGCTCGACCTCGCGCTGCTGTCCCTCGCTGCGCACGCCTGGCGAAGGTGTGCCTTCCGGGCACAACCGACTTCATCGTCGCTAGGAAGTGTCTGTTGAATGAAATGGGCATTGCGCCGTCCTGGTGATGGCGCGAATCAATGGATTCAACCGTGCAGTGAAGCCCGGTGGAAAAGATGGAGAATTGATGAACCGATCAATGGTGATGGCGACGGTGGTTTCGATGTTCGCACTGGGATGCGGCTCGTACGGCACCGGCGACGACCTGAACACCGTGGGCTTCTCGGGTCCGGTCAACGTGCGGCTGGACAAGTTCAAGGACGGCGATGTCCGCAACGGGGCCTTCGACTCGGACAAGGACATCAACACCGAGTCGGGCAACCCCTACGGGGGCTTCCTCCGCGACGCCCGGGCCTCGCTGGGGCGCGATCCCGCGGCGGTGCTGCTCGAGCGGATGACCTTCACGCTCGCCAGCGACACCCGCGGCGTGACGGGCTTCGAGCAGTTCTTGTCCGGCACGGCGGTGGTGTACTTCGCGACCTCGTCGGTGACCGTCAACGTCGGCACCGCCGTGATGCCCACGGGCGCCGGGCCGGTGACCGTCCAGATCACCGCGGGGCGGGCCGACCTCGCGCCCATCAACGCGGCGCTGCTGTCGGGCAACTTCAAGGTGGGGATGCGGGTCCCGGCCGCGGCGGGGCGGCCAGGATCCTTCGACGCTCGCCTCTCGACGACGCTCTACTTCCGCGCGCTCGCCCTGTAGCGCCGCCGCACGACGACCCATCCAGCCATCAGCGCGAGCATCGCCCCGGCCGGGGGGCGCCCGCTCGCTCCGCCTGCCCGGCAGCCGCAGCCGTCGTCCATCGCAGTAGGCGGCCCGCTGGTCGAGGCGTCGGCGTCCTCAAAAGCTCTGGTTTTCCAGGCCTGCTCGTCGCCGCGGGCGGAAGCCCACGGCACCGCCAGTGAAGCCCGCAAGCGGGCTGACCACTGGCGATGACATCGAACAGGCCGCTCGGCGGCCTTCACTGCACCGTGCCGTGGGCTTCCGCCCGCGGCGACGAGCAGGCCTGGAAAACCAGAGTTCTTGAGGACGCCGCCCTGCGGTGCGACGTCGGCGTCCTCCATCCCGACATCTTCCCGATCATCGGCCATGCGTCGAGGCTCGCGCAGATGACCGGAGCGCCGTCTCCCCCGCAGGCGCCGAGCGCGCCCGCCAGCAGGACGGCAATGAATCGAATCGACATGGACATTCTTCTCCGGGCAACGGGGGGATCGAACCTACCAGCAACGCGCATGCCCTCTCGCTGGTATTCAAGGCCTTCATGTGGTCGACGCGCGGCGCTTGCACTCCGAGGAAGCCGCGCTCGTACGCGCTCTGGCAGGAGAAGTGGGCCATGGCCGAGGCGCCGTGACGACGGCGGGAACGATCGTGCCATGAAGGATGACTGGAAAGTTCCTTACGTTGTGTACACGGCGGGTGTGCGATTGGTGCACAGCTGTGTATCCACAGGGCAGGGCGCTGGGTTCATCACGACCGCACGTCGCGCCGCGCCGTCGCCCCTCTAGCGACACCGGCATACGCTGTGCCCCGCGCGCGGGCTCGCAGGCCCTCGGAACATCGCGCGGCGATGGTATGCTCCGGTCGCTTGGACCAGCACCGCACCGATACCTCGGCCTTCATGCTGGCGAACGACGACTGCGTCGCCAGCGCGCGCCTGCTCGTGGAAGAGCCGGGGCGCCTGGCCCGGATGGTCGTGCTCCCGGTGCGGGACGAGGTCCGCATCGGGCGGGCCGAGTTCGCGGAGATCTCGCTGGAGGACCACCGGGCGTCGCGGCTGCACGCCATGCTGTCCTTCGACGGGCGCTCGGTCACGCTGCGCGACGAGTCGAGCAGCAACGGCACCTTCGTCGGCGGGGTGCGGGTGCGCGGCGTCCAGCGCGTGGACGACGGCGACGTGATCCAGGTCGGGACGTCGCGCATCACGGTGCTGCTCACGCTGCGGGGCGCGTCGCGTCCGCAGGCCACGGGGCCCGGCGCGCCGCCCGAGGAGGTGATCGCCGTCGACCCGATCACGGTCGAGCTCTTCGCCCTCGTCCGCCGGCTCGCCGCGAGCGACCTCGCGGTGCTCATCGAGGGCGAGACCGGGAGCGGCAAGGAGCTCGTCGCCCGGGCCCTGCACAAGCACTCGTCGCGGGCGCGGCGGCCCTTCGTGGCCATCAACTGCGCCTCGCTGACGGAGTCGCTCGCCGCGAGCGCGCTCTTCGGCCACGAGCGCGGGAGCTTCACCAGCGCCGACGCCCGCAAGATCGGGGTCTTCGAGAGCGCCGACGGGGGCACGCTCCTGCTCGACGAGGTGGGAGAGCTGTCGCCGGCCAACCAGGCGCTGCTGCTGCGCGTGCTCCAGGAGCGGGCGATCTGTCGGGTCGGCTCGACGCGGCTGATCCCCGTCGACGTGCGGGTGGTGGCGGCGACCAACCGCGACCTCGCGCTCGACGTCGCCCTCGGGCGCTTCCGCCAGGACCTCTACTTCCGGCTCAACGGCGTGACGGTGGTCTCGCCCGCCCTGCGCACGCGGCCCCGGGACATCCTCCCGATGGTCGAGCAGATCCTCGCGGGGCGCGACCGGGCGTGGCGCCTGGGGCCCGGCGTCGGCGCGGTGCTCGAGGCCTACCCCTGGCCGGGCAACGTGCGCGAGCTGCGCAACGTCATCGAGCGCGGTATCGCGCTGGCCGAGCGCGCCGAGATCCGCCTGGAGCACCTGCGGCTGACCCCGGTCGAGCGACCGGAGGGGGCGCCTGGCGCGGACGACACCTCCCCCTTCCGTTCGCAGGTCGAGGAGACCGAGCGGCGCGCGATCATCACGGCGCTCGCCGACTCCGGGGGCAACCAGTCGCGCGCCGCGCGGGAGCTCGGCATCTCGCGGCGCTGCCTCATCACCCGGATGGAGCGCTTCGGCCTGAAGCCCAAGCCCGTGAGCCGCCATGAAGCGTAGCCCTACGGCCGCGTCCCTCACGCTCGCCGCCGGGCTCCTCCTCGCGGGCTGTTCGCTCGGGCTGGACTTCAGCCCGGGAGTCCTCCTTCCCTCCCTCGACGCCGGCCGCTCGGACCTCGGCCCGGACGTGGTCACGCACGACGCCCCGGCGGCCGACCTCGGCTGCGTCGCCTCGCCGTGCCCCTGCGCGGCCGGTCGAGGGGACTGCGACCAGCGCCCGTCGAACGGCTGCGAGACCGACCTGCGCACCGAGACCGGGCACTGCGGCGCCTGCGGTCGGGACTGCCCCGCGTCGGAGACCTGCGTCGACGGCGGGTGCGTGCGCCCGCGCTGCCGCGCGCCCGAGGTCGAGTGCGGTATGATGTGCGTCGACCTCCGGGAGGATTCGCGCGACTGCGGGGCCTGTGGCGCGGCCTGCGGGCCGGCGGCGCCCCGGTGCTGCGGGGGGGTGTGCACCAGCGCCCCGCGGTGTCCGTGAGGGCAGTGTGGTGATCGAGGTCGGCGCCGAGCTCGGGGGTCGCTACCGCATCGTGCGGCTGCTCGGCGAGGGCGGGATGGGCGCAGTCTACGAGGCGGAGCACACCACGGTGGGGCGCCGGGTCGCCATCAAGGTGCTGCACGACCACGTCGCCCGGCGGGCCGACGCCGTGATGCGATTCTCCCGGGAGGCCCGCGCGGCCGCGGAGATCGGGCACCCGAGCATCGTCGAGATCTCGGACACGGGCGTGTACCGGGGGCTGCCGTTCCTGGTGATGGAGCTGCTGCACGGCGAGACGCTCGCCGATCGGCTGTCGCGCCCAGAGGCGGTGTCGCCGGTGGAGAGCTGCCGGATCATCGGGCACGTGCTGTCGGCCCTCGCGTCGGCCCACGCGAAGGGGATCATCCACCGCGACCTGAAGCCCGAGAACGTGTACCTCGTCGCGGGGGATGGCCGGTCGCCGGTGAAGCTCCTGGACTTCGGGATCTCGAAGTTCCGGCGGAGCGGGCAGACGCTCCAGCAGACCACGCAGGAGGGCATCCCCATCGGGACGCCGGCGTACATGGCCCCGGAGCAGTGGATGGGGCGCAAGGACATCGACGGCCGCGCGGACATCTTCGCGGTCGGCGTGATGCTCTACGAGCTCCTCACGGGGTGCCTTCCCTACGAGGGGGCCAACCAGAGCGAGCTGTTCCTCGAGATCGTGCGGGGCAGCAACACGCCCGAGGCGCCCAGCAGCCTGGAGCGGGAGCTTCCCGCGGCGCTCGATCGGGTGGTGCTCCGCGCGCTCGACCGCGAGCGCGACGGGCGCTTCCCCTCCGCCGCGGAGTTCCTCGACGCGCTCCGCCCCTTCGGCGCCGACGCGGTCGTCACGGTCGACCGGCTGATCCCCGACGGCGTCGACGAGCCCGACGGCTTCGCGACGCCCCGCTCCCTGCGCAGCGCCGTCACGTACGTCCCGCGGCTGCGCGTCCTGCGGGCGGAGACCCTGGGCGTCGCCGTGGTGGTGTTCCTCGCGCTGGGCGGCCTCGGCTGGGGGCTGACACACGCCGCGCGGCGTTCGCCCACGCCCACGCCCACGACCGCGACCGCAGGGACCACCTCGCAGCGGACGCAGGCCGCGCCGGTCGTCGCCCCGGTCGTCGCCCCGGTCGTCGCCCCGGTCGTCGCGGCTTCGCCGGGACCGACGCCCGCCGTGGCGGCCGATCCGATCGGCAGTGAGCCCCCGCCGCGGGCCGCCCGGACCCATCACGGCCACCACCTGCACACCCGGTCGAGGCCGTCGCGGCCCCGGCACGCGCCGCGATCCGAGGCGCCGGGCGTCGATCGGCTGCCGGTGTCCCAGGAGTTCAAGCCGTGACGGCGCGCCACCTCGCCGCGGCGATGCTCGGCGCGCTGCTGTACGTCCACCCGGCGTGGTCCCAGGACGCCGCGTCGACCGCCGAGGCCCGCGTCCACTTCGACCGCGCGATCGTACTGTTCGAGTCGGGCAACGCCAGCGGGGCGCTCGCGGAGTTCCAGCGCGCCCACGACCTGAGCGGGCGCGCGTCGGTGCTCTACAACATCGGCGCGACCTACCAGGCGCTGCACGACTACCCGCAGGCCATCGAGGTGCTGCGGCGGTTCCTGGCCGAGGGCGACGGTCGCTCCACCCCCCAACGCGAGCTCGCGCAGCGCGCCTTGCGGCAGATGGAGCCCCTCGTGGCGCGGCTCCGGCTCGTCCGCTCCCCCGCGGACGCCGTGGTGAGCGTGGCCGGTCGGACGCTGACCGGCGACGCGGTGACCGTCGGACCCGGGACGCACACCCTCTCCGCGACCGCGGCGGGCTACGCGCTCCAGCAGGTCCAGGTGACGGTGGTGTCCGGGGACGACCGCGAGGTGCGCTTCTCCCTGTCGCCCGTGGTGCCCGTGGTGCCCGTGGTGCCCGTGCTGGTGCCCGACGCCCCTGGCGCCCGGCCGCCGCCGGTTGCGCCCGGCGCCTCCCCGGGGCGCACGGCGTTCTGGTCGATGGCGATCACCGGCGGCGCCCTGGGCCTCGGGGCGACCATCACCGGCGGCGTCGCGATCGCCACGCAGTACGACTACGCCTCGCGGCGCGTCGACGACCCCACGGCGCCAGCGATCGCCAGCCGGGGAGAGGCGCTCGCGCTGGCGGCCGACCTGCTCGCGCTCGGCGCGCTCGGGGCGGGCGCCGCGGCGGTGGTGTTCGGGCTGCAATCGCGTGGGCGACCGACGACCCCTCCCGTCCACGTGATGATCGAGCCCAGCCGCGGCGGCCTGTCGGTGGTGGGATGCGGCTCGTTCTGAGCCGGCGGCACGGCGAGGGCAGCGGCGGGCGCGGGCGGTGAGCCGCCGTGATCGCCTCGTCGCGCTCGGGCAGTGGGTGCTGCTCGGCGCGCTGGTCGGCCTGGCCTGCGGCGGGTCGTCGGCGCTGTTCCTGATCCTGCTCGATCGGGTGACCACCTTCCGCCTGCGCCACGAGGCCATCGTCTACACGCTGCCGCTGGCGGGCCTCGCCGTGGGCTGGGTCTACGAGCGCTTCGGCCGGAGCATCAAAGGAGGCAACAACCTCGTCCTCGACACCCTCCACGACGGCGGGCCGGAGATCCCGCTGCGCATGGCCCCGATGGTCCTCGCGGGCACGCTGCTCACGCACCTCTTCGGCGGCAGCGCGGGCCGCGAGGGCACCGCCGTGCAGATGGGCGCGAGCCTCGCCGACGCCCTGTCGCACCGGCTCAAGCTCCCGCCGCACACCCGCCGGCAGCTGCTCGCGGCGGGCGTCGCGGGGGGCTTCGGCGCCGTCTTCGGGACGCCCCTCGCGGGCACCCTCTTCGGCCTGGAGTTCATCGTGATCGGGCAGATCGAGTACCACGCGCTCGTGCCCGCCCTGGCGGCGGCGCTGGTCGGCGACATGACCACCCACGCGCTCGGCGTCGACCACACCCGCTACCCGCAGGCGCCGCACCTCGCGCTCACGCTCCCGCTGCTGGCGAAGTGGGCGGTGTTCGGGGTCTGCATGGCCGCGGCGACGGTGGCCTTCATCGAGCTCACGCACTTCCTGAAGAAGCAGGGCGAGCGCTTCGTGCCGCGGCTCCCGGTGCGGATGTTCCTCGGGGGCGTCGGGGTCGTCGGGCTGTGGCGCCTGGTCGGGACGAGCGACTACCTGGGCCTCGGCGTGCCCATGATCGCGCGCGCCTTCCACGACCCGCACCTCCCCGGGTACGTCTTCGCGCTGAAGCTCGTCTTCACCGCCGTCACCCTCGCCGCGGGCTTCCTCGGCGGCGAGGTCACGCCCCTCTTCTTCGTCGGCGCCGCCCTCGGGAGCGTGCTGGCGCGCCACCTCGGGGTGCCCATCGAGATGGGCGCGGGCATCGGCCTCGCGGCGGTGTTCGGCGCGGCGGCCAACGCGCCCCTCGCGCTGTCGATCATGGCCGTCGAGCTGCTGGGCGCCAACGCCTTCCCGCACGTGATGATCGTGTGCGTGCTGGCGTACGTGCTGTCGGGGCACCGGGGCATCTATCCGTCGCAGCGGCTGCTGCGCGGCAAAGGGGGCAATCCCTTCGCCCGCGCGGTGTCGCTCCGCGAGCTCTCCGACCGGGGCGCGCCCGCCGCGCTCCCGCCGCCGCCCGATCCGCCGGCGCCCTGAGGCGATGGGCTCACCGCGCGTCGAGCGCGTCGCGCACCCGGAGGAAGGCCGCCGCGCCGCAGGAGCCCACATCGGGGCCGATGCTCACGCCGTCGATGGCCTCGCGGAACTCCCGTGGGAGGTTGTGGGGGCCGCGCCGTGCGCGAGGGTCTGGCCCGCCTCGTCGAAGAGCAGGATGGAGCACCGCATCCCGTCGGCCTGCACCTCGACCAGCCGCACGATGCTCTCGAGGATCGTCGGGAGGGCCGCGCCAGAGGCGGTCTGTTCTAGCACCCCGCACGGGGTCGCGGAGAACCCCTCGCCCACCCCGTTCATACGCGGGATGGTATGCCCATCCGCGGTGCTGAGGGGCTGCCTGCCTTCCCGACGGTGGGCATCCGTCGTTCAGCCGAGGTCATCACCGCTCCCGCCGTGTACCGCGAAGACCAGCCGCAGGCCCACCGGGCCGCGCACCACGGGCGCCGCCAGCGCCTCGACCCTCGTGAGCACCCCGTCGATCGCGGCGGGCACCGGCGCCGGGCGCACGCCCAGGCTCACCGACGGCCGGCGGCGGGCGTCGAGCTGCACCTCCAGCCGCAGGTCGCAGCCCGGGGCGCGCGCGGCCCCCGCGACGTGATCGCCCACCGCCCGGCCGATCGCCGCGATGTACCGCGACAGCTCGCGCGACGACACCTCGCGCGCCGAGGAAGGGGACCTCGAAGGTGGTGAGCGCCCCGCCCCGGCGCGCGACCGCCGCCCACCAGCGAGGACGAATTCCTCGACGCGATTGCGCACCGCGGGCACGCGCAGGAAAGCGGCCGGCGGCGCCTGGAGATCGAGAACCAGAAGGCCCGCGACCACGTCGCCACGAAGGGCCTCGACCCCGACCAGTACGGCCGGGGCCCCGCGCACCCTTTGAGCGGCCTTGCTTGACACCTCGGGGGTGCGACGAGCATCGCATCCCCCGAGACCCACCGCCATGTCCAACTCCGCCGAGCATCCCTACGCGTCCTTCATCCACGGCATCGAGAAGCCCGTGCGCTACCTCGGCGGCGAGCACGGCGCCGTGGTCAAGCCCTGGACGCCCGACATCGCGCGCATCGCCCTGGCCTTCCCCGACCTCTACGACATCGGGATGAGCCACCTCGGCTTCAAGATCCTCTACGGCATCTTCAACGGGCACCCGCGCCTCGCCGCCGAGCGCTGCTACGCCCCGTGGACGGACATGGAGGCCGCCCTCCGCGAGCGCTCCATCCCGCTGGTCTCGCTGGAGTCCGCCCGCCCCTTGCGCGACTTCGACGCCGTGGGCTTCTCGCTGCAGTTCGAGCTCACCTTCTCCAACATCCTCCTGATGCTCGACCTCGGCGGCATCCCCCTGCGCAGCGCCGACCGCTCGGAGTCCGATCCCCTCGTGCTCGCCGGCGGTCCCACGGCCACGCACCCGGAGCCCGTCGCGCCCTTCCTCGACGCCATCGTCATCGGCGACGGCGAGGCCGTGGCCCCGCAGGCCGTGCTCATGTGGAAGACCCTCCGCGACGCCGGCGTGCCCCGCGCCGATCGGCTGCGACAGCTCGCCACCCTCGAAGGCGTCTACGTCCCGTCGCTCTACGAGACGGCCCTCGACCCCGACTCGCAGCGCGTCGTCGTCACCCGCGGGCTCGTGCCCGAGGCCACCCTCCCGGTGAAGCGCGCCTTCATCGACGACATCAACAAGTACCCCTTCCCCCATGATGGTCCGGTGGCGGCGACGGAGACGGTGTTCGACCGCATCTCCGTCGAGATCGCCCGCGGCTGCACCGAGGGCTGCCGCTTCTGCCAGGCCGGGATGATCTACCGCCCCGTCCGCGAGCGCTCGCCCGAGAGCGTGGTGGACACCATCGTGCGCGCGGTGAAGGAGGGCGGCTACGACGAGGCCTCGCTCACCTCGCTGAGCACCGCGGACTACTCGTGCATCGCCCCCCTCGTGAAGAAGGTGATGGCGAAGCTCAAGGACGAGAAGGTCTCCCTCTCGGTCTCCTCGCTGCGCGCGTACGGGCTGGGCGAAGAGCTGCTCGACGAGATCCAGTCGGTGCGCGCCACGGGGCTCACCTTCGCCCCGGAGGCCGGCACCCAGCGCATGCGCGACGTGGTGAACAAGAACGTCACCGAAGAGCAGCTCATGGAGACCGCCGAGCGGGTGTTCTCCCGCGGCTGGGCGAAGATGAAGCTCTACTTCATGATCGGCCTGCCCACCGAGCAGGACGAGGACGTCATCGGCATCGTGGAGACCGGCCGCAGGGCCCGCGACGTCGGCCGCCGCGCGCAGAAGGGCCGCGGCCCGACGGTGACCGTGAGCGTCTCGACGCACGTCCCCAAGCCCCACACGCCGTTTCAGTGGTGCGCCATGGACGCCCTCGAGGACATCTGGCGCAAGCAGACCGTGCTGCGCGAGGCGGCCCGCAAGGCGAAGGTCGACCTCAAGCTGCACGAGTCGCTCGGCAGCACCGTCGAGGCCGTCCTCGCGCGCGGCGACCGGCGCATGGCCGACGTCATCGAGACCGCCTACCGCAGCGGCGCCCGCTTCGACTCCTGGGAGGAGCGACTGCGCTGGGACCTCTGGCAGGCCGCCCTCGCGGCGCACCACGTCGACGTGCCCGCGGCCCTCGGCACCATCCCCGTCACGGGTCGCCTGCCGTGGGATCACCTCGACGTCGGCCTCGAAGACGGCTTCCTGTTGCGCGAGTACCGCAAGGCCCTCGCCAACCGGCTGTCTCCGCCGTGCGGCAAGGTGGCGGGGCAGTTCATCCACCACACGAACCTCGAAGACGCGAAGGCCGATACGCGCAAGCTGGTCTGCTACGACTGCGGCGTCGCGTGCGACCTCACCGACATGCGCCAGGAGCGCTTCGTCTACCTGGAGCAGCTCACCGCCCGCAGCCGCCCGGCGCTCAAGGAGCCCGTCACCATGACCCCGGAGGAGCGGCGCCCGCGGGCGCAGTTCGCGCAGGGCGAGCCGAAGCGCTACCGCATCGCCTTCGAGCGCACCGGGCGGGCGGCCTTCGAGAGCCACCTCGACCTCGTGCGCCTCGTGCCGCGGGTGTTCCGCCGGGCCGAGCTGCCGATGTTCTACTCGCAGGGCTTCCACCCGAAGCCCGAGATGATGTTCACGCCCGCGCTCGCGCTCGGCATCGCGACCCTCGACGACTTCGTCGACGTGAAGCTCGCCGTCGACGTCGACCCCGAGCGCCTCCCCGACCTGCTCAACCCGGGCGCCCCGGAGGGCCTGCGCTTCACGAGCGCGCTGCGCCTCGGGCCCAACGACCCGGCGATCAGCAAGGTCATCGACGTGGCCTCGTACGTGATGGTGGTGCCGTGGGCGTGGCTCCAGTCGCGCGGGCTGTCGGACGAAGACGCCGTGCGCGCGCACATCGCCGAGCGCCAGGCGGGGCCGATGTTCGTGCTGCGCTCCGCGGGCGGGCTCGCCAAGCGCGTCGACGTGGGCGCGTACCTGCTCTTCTGGTCGGTGGGCGACGCCGCGGCGCGGGCGAAGGTCGACGCCGTCGGCTACACGGGCTCGCTCTGCGCCGTCGCGTACGACAGCAAGGTGACCGACGCGGGCGCGGTGCGACCCGTGGAGGTGGCCTCCGCGCTGCTCGGCGAAGACGCCCCGGTGCGCTTCATCCGCGCCGCCCAGGGGCGCCGCTCGCCCGACGGGGAGGTGTGGTCGCCGATGTCGCTGGAGCGCCTGCGCGTGGCGCGGTCCGAGCGCGCTGATGCGGCAATTGTGGCTTCGTTGACACCCGAAGAGACCGGGTGATAGACGGCGCCCGCGCCGCGGTCGCGACCGCTCCCCTCTAAACCACCGCGGCGCGCGGAAGGCCACTGGTCATGTCGAGAGCGATTTCCCTCTTCTCGGGTAATGCCAACCTCGCGCTCGGTGGAGCGATCGCGCACCAGCTCCAGGCGCCCCTCGGGCGGGTGAAGGCCGGGCGCTTCTCCGACGGCGAGATCGCCGTGGAGATCGGCGAGAACGTCCGCGGCAGCGAGGTCTATCTCATCCAGTCGACCTGCGCGCCGGTCAACGACTCCATCATGGAGATGCTCATCATCGCCGACGCGCTGCGCCGGTCGAGCGCGGAGTCCATCACCGCCATCATGCCGTACTACGGCTACGCCCGGCAGGACCGCAAGGTGGCCGGCCGCACCCCCATCAGCGCCAAGCTCGTGGCCGACCTCATCACCACCGCGGGCATCGACCGGGTGCTGACCGTCGACCTGCACGCGGGGCAGATCCAGGGGTTCTTCAACATCCCCGTCGACAACCTGTACGCGATGCCGGTGCTGCTCGAAGAGATCCGGGCGCTCAAGCTCGACGAGCCGGTGATGGTGTCGCCCGACGCGGGCGGCGTCGAGCGCGCGCGCGCCTACGCCAAGCGGATGAACTCCACCCTGGCGATCATCGACAAGCGCCGCGAGCGCGCCAACGTCTCCGAGGTGATGCACATCATCGGCGACGTGAAGGACCGCGACTGCGTGCTCCTCGACGACATGATCGACACCGCGGGCACGCTCACCAACGCCGCGCGCGCGCTGGCCGACGCGGGCGCCCGGCGGGTGTACGCCGCCGCCACCCACGCGGTGCTCTCGGGCCCGGCGGTGCACCGCATCGTCGACTCGCCGCTGGTGCAGGTGATCGTGACCGACTCCATCCCGCTGCGCGGCGAGGCGCAGGTGAGCCCGAAGTTCCGCCAGGCCTCGCTGGCGCCGCTGCTGGGCGAGGCGATCCGCCGCATCCACAACAGCGACTCCATCAGCTCGCTCTTCGTCTGACGAGGGCGCTTGGGGGAGGCGATGGCCGAGCCCGACGACAGCGCCCTCTCCGCGACGGTGCGCGATCGCATCGCCCGCTACGAGGCCCGCGCGACCCGGCTGGAGGCTACGCTCGCCGACTACCGCCGCCGCCAGCCGCTCTACCGCAAGGTCTTCGCGGCGATGCTCGGGGCGGCCGTGGCGTGCTTCGGCATCGGGCGCCTGCCGGGCCTGTGGGCGACCGTCAGCGCCATCGTCATCTGCGGCGGCGGCTACGTGATGCTGCTGGGGCGCCTATGGGAGGTGCAGGCCGACGTCACCGCGACGCGCGAGGAGATCGCCAACCTGCGCCGAGGGACGACGGGCGACCTCACCCGCGCTGCCGCGCGCCCCTCTCCATGAATGGCTGTCCTCTGGTCTCATTTTCATCATATTTTCTCGGCATTCTTTGGGGTCTCGTCCTCGCTTCGGACCGGGGTTGGTCGCGTCCCGCGCCTGCACCCCGGGCAAGCGAA
>Ga0247843_1001147_pt1 | contig 56675 bp, 50 predicted proteins | sample LaCruzMarch2017__FD_192420 | JGI IMG/M metagenome (GOLD analysis project Ga0247843, IMG submission 192420) | Freshwater microbial communities from meromictic Lake La Cruz, Castile-La Mancha, Spain - LaCruzMarch2017_8m | ecosystem: Environmental > Aquatic > Freshwater > Lake | place: Spain...
GATTATACAATCGACTCCACTCACAGTCGCCGATAACTCACATTCAAACACTTTGTTCTTCGGCGTGGTGTAAAGAATCCCCTTTCCACTTCCCGCCGACCAAGTTGTTCACGGGTGAATCAACCTATCCGAAGCTTCTGAAGGGCAGTTCGGTTGAAGTTTTCTCTATGGATTCCAACGCTGTCTCTTCACATTCACATAAGACGAACACCAACCGGTCCGCGCCGCGCAATGAGGAAGTCATTTACCGAATGACGACAGAGCTCGATCCACTGATAATATCTAGTAGTGTCGTCGTTGCGGATTATCAGACATCAGTCGCAGGGGGACCATTCTTGGGTGGCAGCAGCAACACCAATAACAATAAAATGAGACGTATGATGCAACAACAACAAAGCAAAGAAGCACCGGACGACGAGGTCGATGAGGTCCAGTCCGACACTATGAGTGGCAACCAACGCAACCCCATGCTGCCATTGCACCAACAACATCAGCAGCATCATCAGCATGTACGGAATAATAGCAATAATTCGTCATCCAACATGTCATTGGTAGCCGTGACAAGTCATCCACATCCGTCACGTCAATTCTTCTATCGTAGTGATTATAACAAAAATAATTCTGCCAACTCCGATGTCGGTCTACGAAGTTTATCGGCATCCAGTTCCCGAGATTATAATAATGATAATAATAATGTTGTTACAACGGCAATATCAGCAGGAGTGGAAGTCGAGCCAACTAGGAGTAATAGTCATCATCGTGACCTACTTGATGTTGTGACCAGTACACGTAGTTCTGATTCAGATTCGACAGATGAGGATCCGCAATTAACAAATAACCCTTTGGGTCCATTGGGTGGGGGTGGAAGTGATGGGGGGATGCTGTCCAATAATAGTAGAGGAGGAGGAGGAGGAGGAAATAATAACAACATGAACAACGATACTATGAATAACAACAACAACAACAACAACAGCAATGGAAATCTCAATGGACTATCATCATCATCTCATACTAATCCACCACCACTACTATTACCCATTGGCGGGTTACCCCCGCCCAAACAACTACACGAAGAGTATACACACCGATTACATCGCAATCAGGTAGCACTGGGACATCATAACTTTGTGGTGGGAGGAGCGCATGGTCGATATAGAGACTTTGGGGGGACATTAGTTGAGGTGCCAGAGGAAGTGGTGGCTGTCCGACAGGCAGCGTTGACTGTGTTAGAGCCTATTACTTATTGTTGGGTAAGTATAGTTCGTGTGTAATGTGTGCTACGTGTTGTTTTTCTTCTTATTGTAATTTACTAATATTCATGCTCCCTACTCCCCCCGCACACCTTCATATATATATATAGCTTATTTTAACAGTGGGATTCTCCACAGCTGCAGCATTAGGTGTTGCAAAGTTTACAGGCAAATGGGGATCATTGCCCTATTGGGCTATATTCACACCGGCATGGACATCACATGCGGGGATAGTAATTATGCATATCCAATCAGCACGTGCATTATCTAAATTTATTTCCGATGCTAATGATAGTCGTCAACGTGCCGACTCGACCGATCACTTGGATCGTGTGGAATACTTACCATTATTACAACGATCATTAAAATTTGGATTTAAGACGGGTATACTCTGTTTCATTATATTTATATTTGAAATATTATTATTCGTACGATTGGTAAACCCCAGTCGTATAAGCTTGTCGACGGTATATATACCCGTATGGATATTAACACTAATATTTATATGTAATGGTATAGTATGCAAATCACAGCATATATTACATTCATTAATTTGGGTACTAATGTTCACGGCTATGCTATTGTCAGTACTGATTGCTGATTTTAATATTGATGAAATAACGAATGGACACATAATTGTACTTATTATTGCCATGTTGGTAATTGTTTGTGGCGTTCTGATACATGTCGTACATGGACATCAAGTGGGGTATTACAAATTATCCAATCCACAATTAAATGCTGCAGTACTATATTCAACATCATCCTTTTTGGCATTGATTGTTGCGGCTATAATGGGGGATGCTATTATATTACCAGAAATGATACAACTTGATTTACTCGTTATTACTGTTTTACTTACTCCGATAGTTGTTGCATTAGCGGGGTGTGGTGCATACTTGGTATCACGTGATGAATTCGATCGACTGCTAAAGGATGGAGGTCAATCGGCAGTCGTACCAATGAGACTTCGACTCGAGAAAGATGGTTGGACTAGTGTTCGGAGTAAGGGTGTAGTTACTATACCGATGCTGGGGGAGGTACAGTATGCACCACTTGATGGAGAAACGGCCGACCGTTTAAGCATGGAGTGTTGTGGCCCGTGTGCTGAATATTGCTACCCAACCGAAGACGATGATGATGTACCATATTACAATAGAGGTGGGAATTATAAATCACCAACACCTCCCAATTCAATGGCGGTTACGGCTCGATGGGGTGGAAGTGAGGCCCCTATAGTTTGACAACACAAATTATAGAATGCTAAATCGTGTGTTTGTCTACATTTTATTTAGTCTCCGATTGCATATATTCATATCATAGTTTAGAATCTTGCACTAATTTTACCCAAGTAGGCCAAAACGAAACAAACAATTCCATTGCCTTAGTAACTGTGTTGGAACTACCAGCATAACTAATTCGAAAACGTCGATCACCAAGTGAATTCTCTGGATCCTCAAAGTCTGTTCCAGGAGTAAATGCAACACCCGTGTCTTCCAATAACAGACGACACATTTCCGTACTCCCAAGTCCATCATCGATGGAAACTTTGGTTTCACCTAAATCGATGTAGACATAGAATCCACCATCCGCGGGAGAAACTTGGAAATATGAATGTTTCTTTAACTCATCCAGCGTTTGTAAGATAAAATCCCTGCTTTTCTTATATTTCATCACATGCCCTTCTAACTCGTTAATCGTTTCATCATCCCAACAATGTAATGCTGCCGTTTGTGAGATAGTTGGGGCATTAATGAACATATTTTGCTGCAGTACGTTGACTGCAGCGATAAGATCGGTTGGCAATACCATCCACCCCAATCGCCAACCGCACATGGAATAGTACTTTGAGAATGAATTGATGACGATACAGGTTGATGAATACATGAGTGCTGTGGCCTCCTCTTTACCGTACGAGATTCCATGATATATCTCGTCTGATATAAAACGTATATTCTCCTTCTCACAAAGTTCGCATAACTCTTTCAACTCGTTAGGACTTAGCATTGCACCAGTAGGATTGCTTGGACTAGAAAGAATCAATCCTTTCAAATTCGATAATCCACGTCGTTTACGATAGTTAATTTCTGTTTGTAATTCAGATGCAGTAAGTTTAAACGATTCAGATATGGGTATACTCGCGACTTTACATCCTAATGCACCGAGGATATTACGATAGCATGGATACCCGCTACTTGCTATGGCAACTACGTCATTTACATCAAAACATGCCGTGAATGCAAGTAGAAATGCACCCGATGATCCAGTCGTGACCACGATACGATCTACATTAGTCCTACTACAGTCGTCGGACATTAAATGAAGATGATACTTTTTATGATAATATTGACATATTTTTTGACGAAGTGGCACCAGACCAAAGGCATCAGTATATCCCATCCGTGCCTCGACCGGTGGACCGCATAATGCAGCAACGGCAGCCGCAGCAACTGGCTTGGGTGCCCACTGGCTGGCTGTCCCACCTCACAGTGATACACCGTGCGACCGTGGATTGATTCCAGCTCGTTGGCACGTCGAAGGACGTCCATAACCTTGAAACTATCGACTGATTGACCACGTATTGATGGACCGATGGTGGTGGTGTTGCTTGACGGCAAATCGCTCATGTTTTCCGCCGGTCAAAATAAGGACCGTCCAGACGTTCCCGCGCTCAGCGGCACCGCCCACCCTACGTATGTAGATCTAAATTAAGTGACAATATATATATAACACAAAAGATAAACTCATGCACATCATGACGCTACTCGCCGCAATGGCCTTTCATCGTACCGTCGCATCATTCCGCTCGTCATCATCGTCGTCGTCTTTCGGTGGTGCGAGTAGTAGTATGCGGCGGATGATACGTCCATCGTCATCGATAAGTAACAACCACGATGCTGCTACTACTATTCGTCGATTATTCTCGAATAACAATAGTAGTAGTGCACGGTACTCGGTGGTGGAATCGGATGGCGATTACGAATCCATGACCGTATCCGAATTGCGCGAACTGCTGCGCAATCGTGGCCTCGTGGTGTCGGGCATAAAGGCACAGCTCGTGGAACGATTGGGGACCGGGACGGTAAATCCGCGCAAAGTTGGAAATAGTCGACCCATGGAGAAGAATACAATCACGACACCGCCGACGACGACGAGGCCGAAGAAGACAATGATGGCCACGTCGTCTTCGGCGACGAAGGAAAAGGAAAGATGGACAAATTCGACTGGTGAAAGAAGAGAGAGAAAGAGGAACGAGCGTCCCACGCCGGGAGAGATTACTACCGCGGAGACTGATGATCATGGAACAGTGATGAATAGTAGAGCCCGTCGTGATGAAAGAAGAAGACGAGCACCAACTCCCAAAAACGACAATGAGGCGATGGTCCCACCACCATTTACCATAGAAAAACAACGGATACAAGATCCAACAGAGGAGATTATACATGACCTAAAGGAACGAATACACGACCTTAATCGACAATCAGGTGCCAGTAACCTCGTCTTTGCAATGGATGGGGAAGAGGAAAGCGATGATGAGTGGGACAGTGATGATGAAGATATTGTCAGTTTTGATTCGAACGGATTGGAATTTGATGAAAGTGATGATTACTTTGATGATCCGAATGAAACCAATAATGCACCACCTCCGATCGGGAATCGACCGCCTGGTAGATCAGTCGAAACAGCCACCACCACGCCGACATTTAAAGAAGATTTCCAAGGTACGAGAGTATTCGTTCAGGGTCTACCCGTGGAGGCTACATGGAAAGATCTTAAAGATCACTTCAAGCGATCTTTACCAAATGTTGAGCTTGTCTTTGCATCAGTAAGTATTGACAAACAGACGGGTAAGTCAAAACAATGTGGCATTGTGCAATTCGAAACACCCAATATGGCACAGATGGCAATACGTGAAATGCGTGACCATCCAATGGATGGTGCCAAGTTGTATGTGCGGGGGGACGTACAAGAGTCGAGTAAACGTGATATATCAAGGGATAGAGGAGTTGGAGGGGGTGATACCTATGTAGGGAAGAGGAGAGAAGAATATGTAACATATAGAAATGATGGGAAGAAGATTTCAATTGCCACTGAATGGAAACGTGCCAATGACAAGGATGAGGGTGACGATGGAGGCGCATCAGATAGTTGGTATAATCTCAAGGATGAAGAGTTGAAAGAAATTGAAGACCTAATACAAAAACGTGATGCACAACGACGCCAGAATAATTATAAGATGAGCGACAAGTTACGTGAAACATTGAAGGAAGAATTTGGCGTACATCTTGATGATCGTCTTAAGCTATGGTGGACAGATACCAAACATGGTGGTGTACCGGGTGTCGTGTCTGAAATTAAGGGTGAGGGTCGGTGGGGGAGTATGAAGCCATGGAAGCAAATCCCAACTGATCCTGGTAGTGATTCACTAGTCGACTCCAACCTTGTAATGCGTTTGTTAACCAAGCGAGATGGTGCACGAAAGAGAAGAGCCTTTAAAGAGGCAGATGAGCTATTGCAACAAGCATACGATGTTGCTGGAGGTCGACCTGGGGAAGGTGGAGGAGGAGGACTTAGTTTGCGTATACATGATGAAAGTCGAACATGGAGGATATGGACTGAACGACCACCACCGAAGAAGGATGGGGCGATGAATGGGTACGAGAAGCTCACGGCTGAAGAAATGTGCATCAAAATTGTCGAGGAAAATGAGCCGGATAAAGTAGAGGAGATGCGAGCCATGCTTGCCAAATTCCCTGGCAGAGAGTGGAATATCTTCAAGCGATTGAAGGGTAGATATAATGTAGAGGAATAGAGTAAGCGTGACCTATTTTAATCACATTGTATTCTTGCAACATCATGGTGAAGCAAGTGCAATCACATCGTCGATTGCTGACTTTGATGCTTTCCATTCATTAATTGGGTCCTCGTAGAACGATCGTACTAACTCTTTTGATGCACCAGTTTTTCCTTCAGTAGCGATAGGATTGAAGACGTTGTTATACACGGCCATATCTAGGTATCTTAAATGTGATACGATATCTTCCCGCAACTCTAAGGCTGCAATCTCATCTCCATTGGGTAATTCATTAGCAACTGCAGTTGCATAGTCATTCAATAATCCTTTCTGTCCTTTGGATGTCCACATTGTTGATAGTGGTGGTTTTGCCAACACTGCTCGTATGGCATCCCATTTTTCTGCCTTGATTAGTTCTGGTACGCTTTCAAGTTGGTCTCTTCCCTCTTTAATTTGGTCGAGCAGATCATTTAATTTCCCACCGGTGGCGATTACTGATCTAGGTCTGACAATAGCTGCAATACCAAACAATGTTGCTGCTATATTGCCCGTGAGGAACGATCGCCGAGATTTGTAAGTGCGTTCGTTTGTCGTTGCATTGATGTGGGCATACGATGTCATCGTCAAAACTCGTGTCGTCTGAACGATGGGTATAAATGATTGACATTGGCAGACAAAGTACGCCGCCAGCAGTACAGACTTGGCTATTGACGACGACACCATGGAAGCCTCCACCGGACGTGCTTCCCGCTAGGATATCGTAACGTTGAAGATGAAGATTGAAAACAAAATACACTCCTCCGTCCGGTGGTCACACGATACTTGATACGTACGGCACATCCTTCCGCCTACAAAGCTGTTGGGTTGCTGATTATTGTACTCACCTGGTATTCTCACCTCGTGTGGTGCATCATCATCTCGCCGCCTCATCAGATAAAGTGGCTGCAGTAGCTTCAACAAAATGTTCATTATTTGGTTGAGGCGTCGTACATTACTTTTTGCCGTCATCGCAATCGTCGCGAAGCCGGTAACACCTTTCTCTCGAATAGGAATATATTCACGTCGTACACCTACACAAATATGCAATAATAGACTCTCATCACAAGCAACTCCTGATTTGGATATGACGGAGGGGGGCTCTGTCGTTTCATCCCAGGTTATCATCGCTCTTACACGTGAAAAAGGAAAGAACGAAAAGCTAAGGAAAGCATTGTTATTGAATGAAAGAATTGCACGAATAAGTCAAGAATCTGGATTGACTGTTCAAATATGCGAATTGCCATGCATAGAGCATGCCGATGGTCCAGACACTGATAAACTCGCAACACTGCTATCCGCATCGTCAAATACTTTCGATTATGTAGCAATAACATCTCCCGAGGCAGCATCGGTGTTTGCTAATGCGTGGATTAAGGCAGAAAGACCACCGCTTGGCGCAGTGGCAGCTGTTGGGAAAGCAACACAAGAGGCGTTGGTCGAATTTGATATTGATGTTGCCTTCGTACCCAGCAAGGCGACGGCATCAACGTTAGTTGACGAACTGACACTGTCTACTGCGGCAATTGATGAGGGGAGGGCTACCACGGTACTATACCCCGCGTCTGCAAAGGCACAAGATACATTACAATCTGGTTTAGAGGAACGTGGTTTTTCGGTGTTGAGACTAAATACCTACGACACGATTACTGCCTCATGGACTCCTGACCAAACATCATTAGCACAATCTACAAATAATTTGGTGGTATGCTTTGCAAGTCCATCGGCTGTGAAATCTTGGTTGATTAATACTGCTTCTTTTGACAAACCTCGTCCGATGGCGTCATGTATTGGTGAAACTAGTGCAAGTGCATGTCGGAAGAATGAGTGGGAAGAGAAGAATATCTTCTTTCCCCAGAAACCTGGAGTGGATGGCTGGGCTACTGCGGTTGCCGATGCTTTAGAGCTAGTCGCGAGTACACATTAATGTATATTGAAAATGGTGCGTTGTGGTTGAAAGCACGGAAATTTTTACATTTACAAAACAGTAATCCAATTCATTGCTAAATCTCAATCATACTTCTACTTGGGCAGCCTCATCCTACCCAACAGGGCAGCCTCAGCCTACCCAACATTTTATCAGTCACTTCATGGTAACAGAAACTTGTGTCCAAAGTTTCCTTCTAGTTATCCAATGACGACAGAAGACTTTTTGATTGATTAGTCTGACTCTCCGGCAAACACACGTGAGTGGGAGGATATCTCATACAACCTTCATGACATCGAATGAAATACTATTTAAGTAGTAGATATATACTACAAATTTCGAAATGATTGTCTATTTTCCGGGGGGTCTCAAAAAACGACAATCGAAACGAAATTTGTAGTCCCCATATCTTCCTTCAATTCCTTCCGTTGGGACTACCGAGGAGGAGCACGACGATGTCGGCAACATATGTAAAACGTTTTAGTCTCGTCGCTACCTCAGGAACCATTTATGTCGGTGCCGTTTATGTGAGTAACTACGATAAGTCCAAGGGACTGCTCGTTTTTTATGTCTCGCCATCGTATTTCGATTAGATGCATACACTGACATTATTTTATGCAGCTTGGATTACAACTTTATGGAGGAGAAAGAAAAGGGTGTCTCTGCGATCACGACATTGATGACAACGGAGTTAAAAAGTCGTACGTATTCGACCCGAGGCGGAATGAAACGTATTCAAAGATAGCTTATTCTTACGATGATCAAATAGATAAGGATGAGATGGTCATGGGTATCAATTTACTTCGAAGAGCGCTGTTGTATTTTCATGCCAAGGGTGAGGTGTTAGAAGTTGCAGCAGGAACAGGCAGAACACTTGGTTATTATCCTGGACCCTCTATTGTTAATAAGATTATCATGACTGATAACTCGGAGAAAATGCTACTTCGAATCCAGGAAAAGCTGAAGAAGAGTGAAATTGGAAGAGTTGAAGTAGCGGTGGCAGATGCAGCAAATCTTCCTTATCTAGATAACTCATTCGACACTGTAGTCGACACATTTGGACTGTGCTCATTCGATGATCCCGTCGGCGTGTTGAAAGAGCTTCAGCGAGTCTGCAAGCCTGACGGCAAGATTCTACTGCTGGAACATGGACGCTCAAAAACTTTCGCAGGACTCAGTAATTATCTTGATAAACATGCCGAACGTCATGCTAAGAATTGGGGATGTGTGTGGAACAGAGATATTAGTCAAATTGTTGAATCGTCGAGTGCAATTGTGGAGAGATTAGATTATTGGCACTTCGGGACTACTTGCTATGTTGTATTAAATCCAAACAAAGTGCAGTTGGATCAGGAGAAGAAATTAGGCGCACAGGGTCAAGAAAAGGATTACCAAATCAGGAAGAGGTGGTGGATCATTTGATCGATTGTATCATGTCGTGCTTTCTATTTTTATAATAAGAAATTGAACATGTGCAATAATAACTCTCAATATCTAAATAACGTAAAACTATTACCACCGTGGATATTGCTACTAAATCTCTCACAAACTCAATAAACACTCATTTCACAAAAGCTGGACAGGGGCAGGGTACCATCAAAGAACAAAGGACCACAAAATTTAATGTGCCGCATGGGGATCGTGGAAGTGATATTTAGAAGCACCCATAACACCCATGACCGTATCGAAGATACCGAACTGTCCGGCAGTGAGTGTGCCGATCATTACACACCGTGGGATGAGACCGACCGTGCAAAGGCTGACGAAGCCGGTTTCCGAGGCAATGGTCATAAGACGCTTCAACATGGATCCCTCACCCCCAGCACCCTTTTTGTTGATCTTGGATAGTAGGGTATCGGCGGGGTGAGAAATGATTGCTGCGGCCACTCCAGCGCAGACACCGCTTCCCAATGAGATACCAAGGTTAGTGCCGCTGGAAAGTTCCCCGGGAGACTTGCCCATGGAGATGTATACCCTGTCTGCGAGTTCACCCTGAACGGCGAACTTGGCACAGGTATACGGGATCTGCTTGCAGAGGATGGGGACAAAGCCAGAGTAAAACCCACCAACGCCCTCAGTCTTCAATATCTTACCAAAGCCATCCATTAGACCATCGCAGAATTCCGGGTCACTTACGGACCTGATACGTACGGCCTCGAGGGGACAGAGAAAGATATCGGCAATAAACTCGGCAGCGGCGGCGGCTCCTAGGTAAATATTCGTCTTGTTATCCCATGCCTTCTCTTCTCCCATGGCCTTAACGGCCTGGACTTTGAAAAACTCCACACCACCAAACTTAAACCATCCCTGCACGAAGTACCCAAAGGCCGTAGCGCCAAGACCAGTAGTTAGAGCCATGGCCCCCTCCTCGGCAATGATTTGTCGGAATCCTCCAATTAGTCCCGAGCTGTACTTGACTGGGTCAAGTTGGACACGAGTCTTAACCACGTCGACGGGACAAAGAGCACCGTGGGTGATGGAGCAGCAGATACCACCGGACGCAGCACCCTTGATGACCCACATCATGTCATACTGGGATAAATCCGCCGACGTGGCGAGGGGGGAGGGTGCGAGTAGGACGGATCCGGGCAACTTCGACATGATTAGGGAGGCCTGCAACGGGAGGATTTACTCCTGAATTCTGTGTGAAAGATATTCAGCGAATCTTTAGAGTTAGTTCTATTTTACATAAATATGTATCATATAATCACCATCACCACTCAAATTCAAACTCTATTAGATAGTATCCAGAGCAAATATCAGGGTGTAAATGCCACTGACCGAGCCAATTTCGCTACCCCGTCGATCGCGACCATCCGCATGTGGCGTGAGAATCCGGTTGACCCCAACGCATCATGACCTTAATTAGATAAGCTAGACGCACCAACTATCGCCGGCGCCATCGGCTTAAAGACAAAAACGGCACCCGAGATACTACAGTTTCCAAAACAAACACTTTATAAAAAAGTAATCATTTTGGAATCACAGACTATTCAGTCAACTCTAATCTGTGTTCAGTTTTACATAAATGTATATAATATAATCTCCACTCTCCAAATCTCAGAATAGTATCCATTACAAAATTTTCAAACATTATATCCATCCATATCCATACGTGCGAATTAAACCAACTGTAACCTGTTGTCACTACGATATGCTACAATAAGGCCAGAAGTGCCAAACATCCGTGAGTCTACTCTAACTCTAGCTCATCTATAGACCATTGTCTGTCGTTTCCACAGGGTGGGGAGTTATCTAAGTATAAGTGAGTGGTGATGGGGTGCCGCTAATAATGGTTTGTGAGGTTTGTGGGGAAAATCCCCTTGTGACCAAAGTTATGCCATTTTTTGTGATGTGCTAATTCTGTTGTCACTATGATGCAATTTGCCTGCATCTTTTGCTTCCTGTTCAGTGTCCCTCAATAATGTAGTCGGTTGAATATTTTGACTGTGTCTGTTTAAGGTTTGCGGCCATTACTGCAATAGCTTGTTGGAATTGTTGTAACATAATCTCCTTTCCTGTTGCTGACGAGTGGTGAGATTGTGAGTCCTTCTTCTGTGGATGCTGCTTCTCGCACTTAGACATTGGGTGGCATTGTCTAAATCTTTATTTACCTCTCAATAATTGTTTTGCCATGGAATTGTGATTGTCCATTCTCAAACGGTCCAATCGCATTGTTATTATAATCTCCCATGACAGCAGATGCAAACGTGACGTCTAAATTTCTAACTTTGCGTCTATAGTCATTGACCACCTCTCGTGCACGTCAGTTTGCTGGGTTTATGTTGCAGTTGTTGTGGTTATATCTTGTGGGGCAAAAGGTAAAAGTTTTAACTTCAAGGATTGTGTAAGCTGATCTTGTTGCTCCGCTGTCATTGACGACTTGTCTACCAATGGGATTGTTTGTGGCATGGATGTCAGGCATGCATTTCTGGGATTGCCTCCTGGCTCTTGTGATATTTTGGACATAGTCTCCAATAAATGGCTGCCTGACTTTACCAAGACCAAGAAAGGAATTGACTGGCTCTAGAACTGAGTCAATATTGCCCAAGCCTCGTCATATCTTGGATTAGATGTTTGAGACTGGAGTGTCATTTTGTATGTCCTCTTCCATGTAATGATTCCAATGACTTCCCCGAAAAAGAGCAATGCCCTCAGGCGTTTTGCTTGCGTTGGGCGAATCTTTTGTAGTGGGGGGGTTGTTGGCGGGGAGATTTTCATTAGGGGGGGAGGAGAAATAAGAGGGGAGAAAAAGAGGGGAAAGACGAAAGGAAGAAGTAAGGAGAGAGGAGGAAGAGAGAAGGAGAGAAGAGGAAGAGAGGAGTAGAGATGGAATAGAGGGAAGATGGAAGAGCAAGGCTGTAATTAAACTACTCTACTCATGTGTACCTCCTACCTATACCAATTTGCCAGATATTCGTCAGAGGTGTGAAATTGTTAGGTGTGCTGAGTCTGTAGCCTAGGGCTGTGCAAGTGGTAAAAACATTGCCCGAAAGATATACCACCATCACATGCAGAATGCAGAGCAAAATCAATATTCAGGAATTCCCACCACTTTGTCAAAGGGATAAAAAGATTGTGAGGTCCACTCCGGGAATTGAACCCGGGACCTCCTCCACCCTAAGGAGGAATCATACCCCTAGACCAAGTGGACTTCGTGCCAATCTGGTGTTGAATTCAGTACATGAAATATTTTTAAAAATGGCGCGTACTGTTACCGCTTACTCTTCTCCTCTCTTCTCATCAACACTCATTAATTTGCCCTCGCGCCCAGGCCCGCCACTCAGATACTCTGCTACTACTACTACAACAATGAAGACCGTCCTCGCGTCCCGTACTATTGAAATCCCCGACGGTGGTAAGGCAATGCTAGTTTGTCTGTGTTCGTCATGCTCGCTCATTTTTCTGTTGAGTGCATTTGCTTATCTCATCTTCTCGATTTATTACTCCATACAATTCATAGTCGAAGTTGACATCAAGGCACGCGTTGTTACCGTCAAGGGTCCTCGTGGCGTCCTCACCCGTGACTTTAAGAACATCAACATGGACCTACGTCGTGTTGGGGAGAAGGGTATCCGTGTCGACCTGTGGTTTGCGAATCGTAAGCAGCTGGCCTGTGTCCGAACGGTCTGCTCTCACATTGATAACATGCTCGTGGGCGTGACTAAAGGCTTCATATACAAGATGCGTTTTGTATACAGCCACTTCCCCATCAATGTGTCATTGACTGGAGATATCGTCGAGATACGTAACTTCTGTGGAGAGAAGCGTGTGCGTAAGGTGAAGCTCCTACCGGGCGTTACCTACGTCCGATCGGCAGATATTAAGGACCAGATTGAATTGAGTGGAAATGATATTGCCAACGTGAGTCTTACCGCCGCACAGATCCAACAGAGCACCAATATCCGTAATAAGGATTTACGTAAGTTCCTTGACGGAATTTACGTTGCCGAAAAGGGTGCGATCCCTGAGTAAATTATAGATACATGACTCGTATATAACGATGGCATTATTTGTTACATCTAAGACTTTTATTCTACCGTGCATTACATCGTTTTAGTTCTTTTACATGCAATTCTCAGAATGACCCAGATAAGGAAAATTTGCAAATGATAGTTATCATTCGAGAACAGATTCCGAGATGTATCTTATACAAAGAGTTTTCTCTTTTTCGCAATTTCAGCCATTTGTGCATCGATGTTTGGTGGACGGGTCATTGCTCGACTCAATTCATCCAAATGGTGGATCGACAGCTTCTCCGCTATTTTTCCATGATTTAGTTTCAAATCTGCAATATTTATATCATGGATATTATTATCCCCACCACTTTTCAGAGGCCGCCAACCAAATGCAACTTGCCATATAGTCCGGCCCGTAACTCGTCGTTGAATATAAATCAATGTCATGAGAAAAGTTATTACAATCATAGTGATACATCTACATGGAGACCAAAACTTTCTTTTCTTGGACTTGCCGTCACTCCTATCCTCTTCACCTCCCAAGGGGATTTCTAAACCAGCAGTAATATCATTGCTAGGCGGTCGTCGCAATGATGACCCACCAGAACCGCGTTGCTTGTTGCGACGAAGATCTCCTTGTTCCAACTTCGGTGGACGCCTCGCATGCAATGAACTCATGGGATAGCTTGAGAGATATGATCAATCTCTGTCTGGGGAGGGAGGTTGAAGCTTTCGTTCCCGCTCAGTATAATTGAGTGCAAGTGAGACGAACGGAATAGAAGAATAGATTAGATAATAGGCATTGACATGATGAATTTCCGCACCACCCTCTTCGTGCTCGCGTCATCACTGGCTGCGTTGTCATCGTCGCAAGCCTTTTCGACGTCGTCATCTTTCACCCGGCGTCTACCTTCGTCAACGACTGTATCCTCGTCACCATCCTACAGATCGACTGCGCTGTCTATGAACCTATTTGACCGATTCCAACGAGTTGCCAAGGCCAATATCAACAATGTGCTTAAAAGCTTGGAAGATCCGGAGAAGATAATGTCACAGGCGTTGGAAGATATGCAGGTGAGCAAAAACGATCAATTTATGACATCATCTTTGCAATTTATATTTACTCTGTACAGGATGTTATTTAATGTAACATTTTCTAATACTGACCGCATCAAACCATTCATTATGGATAGACTGATTTGGTCAAAGTCCGTCAATCCTATGCAGAAATTACCGCCACTCAACGTCGACTATTAAAGCAGAAAGAGCAGGCTGACGCACTTGCTGCCGACTGGTACAAACGCGCCCAACTTGCACTCTCGAAGGGGGAGGAAGGTCTAGCAAAGGAAGCACTATCTCGTCGACAGCAACAAACTGAAACTGCCGAGGGATTACAAATGCAAATTAATATGCAGGCACAGGCAGTCGATAAACTGTATGAGGGGATGCAGGCTCTCGAGGCAAAAATTCTCGAGGCCAGATCGAAGAAGGAACAAATGGTTGCACGGGCACGTACTGCACAGAGCACTGCCAAGGTTAATGATATGTTGGGGGGAATTACAGGTAAAACATCAATGGATGCATTCAAACGAATGGAGGAGAAGGTAGAGGCATTGGAGGCGGCAGCCGAGGTGAGCGCAGAGATGGGTTCGTTCGATGGGAAGGCGTTACCAGGATCGTCGGGTGGGTCAATTGATGCACAATTTCGATTACTTGAGGCTACTTCGAGTGTTGATCAGGAATTAGAAGAAATGAAAAAGATGTTGGGCGCCACCAGCTCTGCAAGTAACGGGCGCAATATGGACGATGAATTAGAGAGACTGAAGAGAGAGGCAGGACTGTAATGATGTTTTTCCATGGACTGTACACCAAAGGATCTATTGATAATGCTATGTATCGTAAAATGTTTGGTGCAGTCAGTGAGGGAGGAAGAAATGGGTTTCAAAGCAGTCTCAGATGTTTGATTTGTTTGTAAGTTAAGCTGATAACTATTTTAAGTCTATAGATCGATTTGTACATCATTGCACTGGCTGGGGATTTTTAATACCCGATAGCAAGGACAAAGAGTGTCACCTCTCTTGTCAACTACTGTATTCCTACTCTACTATACTTACGAAAAGTATTGGTTTGACGTATTCTTGGCCAGATGTACGGAATTGTACCAGCATTAATGGAGTCTGTAACAAACTCGACTCTCATTAACGTCTGAGCACAAACATACTTTTTGAAGGAGAGTAAGAACGGCGTGTGGTGGAACGATGAGGCGCGATCTACTTGTGAATTTGGTCGTAGTCTTCGTCGTCGTGCAATCATCTTCGACCGCATACACAATAATCTCTCACGGCCTCCAAATTAATCGATTCAGTAGTAGCAGAAGTAGACTTTCACATTCGAGTAACCGTCATCGTCGACAATATAATCTATCGCCACTTTTTTCGGAACCGGACAACAATGATGACGTTAATTCTGACCCGAACCGATGGCTCAGTTTGGATGCCGAGGCAGCATTGTATGACGCGAGCTGGGAAGAATCTTTGAAACGCAGGGAGGATGGATCATTATGGAGCTCATTTAGTAACCTCAATACCGATGGTGGCAATAGCGAATTGATATCGGATGAATTGCAATCTATAAATGATATAGATGGGGGAGAGGACGCATGGCTTGATGTGCTATCTAGCATAGCCGCCGATGAGGTGGAATTCATGTCAAAAGAAGCCGATCGAGCAGACAAAGTCCGTCAGATGCAAGAGATGGGATTCGGGTCTGAGTCGATTTCATCAACTCTTGGAGTAGCAATAGACGATGAATTAGAGAATGATATAAACAATGCGGTATTTGAAGCATTCAAAGCAGAAACGGCGAAAACTGGATTTGGTTTAATGGTCGATGACGATATAGATTTGGAGACTGTAGAGTCTCATACACGCGTGGAACTTGATGACCAGAATGAGCCCGTGAGATTACAACATGTTTACGTAGATGAGGTCACATGCATTGGATGCACGAATTGTGCCATGATAGCTCAATCGACATTCTTCATGAATTCTGAGCATGGAAGAGCGAGAGTATTTAATCAATGGGGAGATGATGATGACACAATAGCGATAGCAATCCAAACGTGTCCAGTAGACTGCATTCACTATGTTTCTTATGATGAGCTAAAGCGTTTAGAGATTGAGAGACGGGGCCAAAATATCAATGCTAAAGCGCGGCTTGTAAGTCAAGGTGAATATAGATCCGGCGCTGGCTACCAAGCTAAGTATGGTGGCGGAGCAACATTTACTGATCAGCAAGTGATCAGTGGGAATATGGGGAGCAGGTGTAATAACTGCCCATCTAGAGGATGTAATAACTGCCCAATGTTCGGTGTTGGTCTAAACCCAGAATTCCAGAAGAAGGAGGATGCGAGGAAGGAACGACTTGCCAAAGCTGAAATGAAGAACAGAATGGAGAGCCAGAACAAGAGAGCAGACCTTTGAGTAAGTACTCTATGCCTAGAGTAACAAATAATTCTCCATTTGAATTTGCTAATCAAAATAACAACTCCAACATTAAACGTCATAGCACATTGCATTTATGTAGGATACCAAATAGGGTCACGAAGAAAGAAATGAGCCCTATGCGTTGCTTTCGGAGCATTACTTATTGCAAGAGTTGATCTTATTTCTCACTCACGAAATTTTGTCGAACTCCTAAAATTTTGGGCGCGACTCCGTCTCCGACCAGGAAAAGAATGAGGAGGCACCTCAACACGATACACATGACGGGAGTAAGGTGCACCATTCTCCTTTCCTGCAAAGTGCTGTGGTAGGGCAATCAACCAATGACGAGGCCGCGAAAGCAGTGAAGTTTAATTCAATTTGATATTGCCGCCAAGACGATAGGTAAGGTTTAATTGTTGGCAGCTTATATGAGATGAGCCGACCCAGAGTTGTCTTTGCTAGCCAGTTCGGCGGTGGAGGTACACCGTCGGCCGATTCTGGTCATTGGCAGCGCAGAACAGCGGCGAGGGACGTCAATACGGTCCCGTAATATATACTTGCGGGGCGCCCACGTACTGCTGCTGCTTGGTATGCTGCCAGTTTTCAAAACGATGCACCGGGGGGGGGAGCAGAAGGCGGGCGAAAACCCCATCGATGAGCGCGACAACCTAGCAGAACGTCGAGTGAAATTCATACATGCATCTATTATTCTTATTCTAATCTTCTGTTACTTGTCCATTCTTTCCTGATAGTCACTAACCCATCAAGTTGAGATAAACGAACACATACGAGGAACGGGTCTATTTCGTCAATTGCAACATGAGTCAAGAGGACGGCCCTCCTAAGGGCGTACCGAGGTATCGGAGCATCCTACCCTCCATGCCTTCCGAAGAAGATAGCGATCAAGATACCTCGCAACCCGTAGCTCCTCATGTCATCCGACCAACCGGACGGCCGGCTTACGAGCAGATGCCAGGCGGTTACGGCCCAGGACAACATATGCACTTTTCCCCGACATCAGCGTCAGGGGCGTATTCAACAGTGTTACCACCGTTCGATGCTCCAGCTCAATCACTCATGTCAAGCGCAGAAATCCCATCTCCACAGAATGCTGGTGCGTATTCACCGCTCACAACTAGCTCGGGGACTTATCCACCAATGCCTCCACCATATGACACTTCATCGGTCACGCCATCGTATCCTGGGTATCATGGATCGTATCCACCAAATTCTTACAATCATGGGGCAGGTATTGGTGGCCATCAAGGCTACTCCTATGAATCAGGCCCAGCTCCATATGGTGGTGGATATCAAGCTGGCTATAATACAGCTCCTCAAGGTTCTGGCTATGGAGCACCAGGGATGGGGTCATATCCAGCGTATGGCGCTGGCTATCCAGGATATCCTGGCGGGGGTGAATACCGTCAACCTGCGCTGGGTGCCTACAGTATGGCACGACGAGGTCGAGGTACACATCTTGGTCCGCCAAGGAGTTTTGCCAAGAATCCAGGCAGGCCCATTGTTAATAATAGCGACAATCGTGAAAATCCAGAGGGGGTTACATTATTTGTATTCTACATTCCGAACGATGTGACCAATCATGATCTACATGAGCTATTTAAGCCTCATGGTAACATTCTCAGCGTGAGTATTAAGACTGAAGAGGATACTGGACGAGGAAGGGGTTATGGGTTTGTTAGTTTCGAAAAAGCCGAATCGGCCGCTTCAGCTATCCAACATCTCAATGGCTATCAGGTAAGGTCCTTTCGTCAAGTCACAACATGTTTATTGTTGAATATTCTCATGTTTGTTGTATATGTCTCAAACTTTCCATCCACTCTCAGATACATGGCAAACGTTTGAAGGTGGACTACAAGAAATCGAAACAAGAGGAAAGGTCTTTGCACGATTATCGGTATATGTCTCCTCATTCTGGTCTCTTGCCCCCGTATCAAGGTGACTATCCAAATAGACCAATCTCCGAGCCTCGCCAATTCAACTATCGTCGACCATCTGAGACTGGCTTCGTTCCCATTCAAGATTCTGGTGAGGGGGGTGATGGCATAGATGCTGCACCTAGTTCCTTTCTGCCTGTCCAAGAAGCACGGCCCCCGCAATCAAGGAAGTTTGACGGTTACATGGGTGTCCTTCCGCCCTTGGGTGGCTTGAAAATTGATGATGATGATGACAATGCTAATAGCTATGAAGGAGACTACGAAGATAGACAGTCGTCGGAGGGGCGATTTACTGACCTCAGCGACATCGGAGCGTCTCTCCCAAATATTCCCAATAAAAAATATCCAGATTTGGAGTCAGCCGAGGAATATGATACTGCGCCATCCGATGAATATGGAACTGAGCCTGTCGAAGAAAATGCTCCTGGCTCTGAGCCTGTCGAAGAATATGATTGATCGCTAACCAAGTAGGTAGGAGGAAAGGGGATGACTCCTCTCAAGTTGCATATCAACAGCCTTTGCAATCCCAGGACACCAGAAGAAACAATGTTTGAGCGAATGATAATAACTCATAACCTAACTCTATAATATGATGTCTTGTGATTGTATAACTCACAATATCTCCAAGAAGAGCCCACTTTTTAGGTAATCATTTCTAATCCACGAAAATTCATATGTTCAACTCTCAATTACAGCACCCTAGCATCACACCGTCTCCCGTTGGACAACAATAGCCGGTCAGCTCTAGTTTTTTACATTTTGGATTTACAGAGCACAATGTGTCACCGCTACCGTGTGTTTTGCTATTATCATCGTTGGTTGGATTTAGTGAATTATCATGCTTCGCTCTATTATCACCTGTGTGTTGTTTGGAAGGACCAATTAAATGTCTGGAAGAATCGATGAAAAGTTGTGCGTGTGTGAAAAAGAGTTGAGGGGGGTGAGTAACAGGATTCCTTATGTCTAGCACTATATAACCTTTTGCAAAGTTTGACAAGTCGCACGCAAAACTAGGATACTCACCCGTGAGACATGCCATATCCAAAACCAGCCATGATAATCAGAGCAATAATAATGGGTACTGTAGCTCTAGAAAATCGATTCCATGTACAACTCTTCTCATTTAGATAGTAGGTATTCTTCTCGTCGTACTCTTCTCCTCCACCCTCAGGTAAATTGACAGCGCCATAGCCCATCGTCGAATATGAGCAGAGTAGATTGAGATTTTGAGCCGGCGTTCCCGCTCAGGAAGAGAAGTCGCTAGGACTCCTGGAACATGTTGTCAGGTCCAACATCGAAGTAGTTGGGACAATGACGCTTCACGCAATACACATCTTCGATCGCAAGGGTAAGACATTGTTCACAAAACGCTATACCGCCACTGCGAGGCCACCACTAGATTCCGAGTCGGCATCTGAGCAGAGAAAGTTAATATTTGGTATGCTGTACAGTGTACGTGAATTAGTCGGCAGTCTCACACCCGAGGGGAGTTCGCCTGGTAAGTTTGAGTAGAAAATATTTATGCACGCATTATATATCATGTTGAATTTCCTCATGTGGACAAACTCAATCATCTCTAATTGATTTCATGTGAAAATCACGATCATGAAGCACTACATTCAATCAAAACGGGGGCTGGGACATTGCACAGCTTCGAAACCATGGCCGGATTACGTATTGCACTATACACAAACAATACCCCCACCAACACTGCTGCTACACCTGGAAGTAGCACGAAAAATATTGTTAATGATACCTCATTTCAAATGGCATTGAAGCATATATATTCCGAAATTTGGGTCGAATGTGTCGTTCGGTCACCATTGTACCGACCAGAGGATATACAAGTTGACCCTATTGTGGAGGGGAAGGAGAATAGTAATATCGATTCTTCGTCGTTGCGATTTAGCATTAGTTCTACCAACTTTGAAGCCAAATTGGATGCCTACCTTGCATCTATGAGCTGGTTCCACTAAGGAAGTGCACCTAAGTATTAAAGAGTGAATATTCTATTTTGCTTTACATTACTCTTTACAAATCGGTACATACAGTGAGCAACGCATCGAAATCCCAACACATACTCTTCAAGGACTATCACCATAACCTCCCCCACCAGGTGATTCAATTACAAGTCTTTCACCTACATTAATGTTACAGCTTCTCTTGGCACCAATATTCAATGCTATGCCACCCTCCTTAATAAGTAAATTCCTACCAGTCATACCGGGCTCACCACCCTCGAGACCATATGGACGTAGAGTCCGTCGCTCAGATAGGATGCTCATGACTAATGGACGAAGAGGTTCAATCTCACGTATCACACCATCCCCACCCTTATTCATGCCTGCCCCACCACTGCCTGCTCGTAACCCAAAACGACGCAGTAGTACAGGATATCTACGTTCCAATATTTCCGGATCTGTAATCCGAGTATTGGTACAATGTGTGTGCACGCCACTACGTCCCACCCATGTTGGACCAGCACCAGCACCCCCAGCAATCGTTTCATAGTATCCAAACCTAGCATCAAAGAGAAATAAGATAAAGGAATAATATCATATATGAATCGATAACTCACAGACAAGAAGGAAATAAATGCACCAAATATACATACCTGTCATCACCAAAGGTTAGGTTATTCATGCACCCTTGACTAGCAGCACAAGCCTTGAATGCCTTAAGCACAACATCCACAACACGCTGACTAGTTAGCACATTACCTCCAACAACACCTACATCATCCGAGGGATTAAGCAGTGAATATCGTGGGATCTTAAATTCAATCGGTGCCAAGCAACCCTGATTTAGTGGTATGTCTTGTCCAACCAAGCTCCGTAATGAGTAAATAACTGCACTATAAGTCACGGCAGGTGGAGCATTTAAATTACCCAACATTTGTGGTCCAGTTCCATTAAAGTCAAAGCAGGCACTACCAGTTGTAGGGTCAATATCAATTGTAAGTTGTATAGGCGTGCCATCATCGAGATAATCTATTGCACTAGCACGTGAACCGTGTGTGGATGCAAATGTTTTTAACATTGTCCGGACTGCCATTTCTGCATTGTGTTGTATAAAATGCATGTAAGCTTGGACATTCTCTAGTCCATTCTCGGAAACAAGACTTTGGAGCAAACGTATACCAGAGTTATTGGCTGCCACTTGAGCACGAAGATCACTTATATTATCCTTGAGATTACGTGTCCCACCATACTTTTGATTAGTTAGGATTTCAGTAATACCATCTTCTTGGAAAATGCCATCCTTCACCAGCTTAAATGCGACGATTCTACATCCCTCTTCTTCTAAAATAGTGCTGTTGGGTGGCATAGACCCCGGGGTGATACCTCCAATATCACTATGATGGCCACGAGAGGCTACAAAAAACAATATATTTCCTTCGTGGTAAACTGGTGTGATAACAGTTATGTCCGGGAGATGGCTGCCACCTGCTAACTGAGGATGATTTGAAACGAATACATCCCCTTCCTTGATTCCTTCGCGACCATTGCTATTCCAATAGTCTACTTGAAATCTCACTGCTGATTGCATTGCACCAAGGTGTACTGGAATGTGTGGTGCATTGGCGACGAGACCTCCATCTTTTGTAAAGAGAGCACACTGATGATATGGAAAGAAGTGATCAGTAAGGATAATCTTGCATTCAATCAACAAGGTCAAACGAATAATCTCACCGAGAAGTCCAATCGTTCTTTGATATTTACAGAAATAGCTGTTCGGGCCAACGTCCTGCCCATCTGCTCGGCAATACCCATGAAACGATGACCATATATCGATAACAAAACTGGATCTACTTGAATGTCCTGGGCAGCTGTTGGTGTAATTTCATCCTCATATCTTCTCCGTACAACTGTGATATCAAGGTCGCCGTCGGCTGTAACTAATGCAGTACAACCGATTTCAAGGACGACTGTACTGATAGATTGAAACAAAATAGCCGGGCCGTCTATTTTATGACCAGGTTTTAAGTCTTCCAATTTGTAGGTGCATACTGATGAATGGAAAAAGTTAGCGAAACATACAAGGTATAAGCGTTGAATCTGTCGCTACAAGTAAAGTTTATCAACAGCAATCTCACCATTCTCCCAACCATTTTCAAAGTATGCACGAGTGCTTCCAGACGGAGTGGGCGGGCCGAGAAGAGGAATCGACTGCTGTGACGGAAGAAATGGACCTGGTACGTAGGCTCTCACACGAAAGTCATCAATTAATATATCACGACCATACAACTCGAACCCAAACTCCCGATGATATTGCTCAATAAATGTTATCGCGTATGGTAGCTTAGCATCAGTAATATTTCTTTCTTTGATCATGATTGCATTGTCCGTTCCTTGGTAGCGCATGTTCAAATACTTTTCGATCACAATTGATTCGTCAGGATAACCTTGTTGTATCAGAGTTGAGCGGGCCTTTGCCGACAGCTGTTCCAGTCTTGCTTCTCTCGTAGATGCCGAAGGATCCTGGTCCTCGTAAAACCCACCACCTTCAACATTGGCAATTGCATATATTTCCTTCGCTGGCTCCTGATCTTCCACAACTGCATCCGCCATAGATAACCCGTATGCCGAGAGAATACCACCATACCGATGAACAAATACTTTCGTGATTCCTAGACTACGAGCCATGGCGCATGCGTGCTGTGGTCCAGCACCGCCAAAGCATGCTAAGGCGTGTTTTGTAATGTCAAATCCTCGCATTTGGGTTAGGTTCCGAATGGGTCTACACATGGCCTCATTGGCAACTTGGATAAATCCATACGCCATTTCTTCAATCGTTCCAGTGACATCTTCATTCTCTTCCGCCAGTGCCTGGAATGCAGCTCTGGCTCCTTCCAGATCTAACGATTCATCCTCGTTCGGACCAAATATGTTGGGAAAATGTTCAGGAATGACTCGTCCAAGTACAACATTGGCATCTGTCACACTCAAGTATCCGTTCTTTCGATAACAGACAGGTCCAGGATGAGCTTTGCTTGACTCTGGCCCAACAACGAAAAGTCCATTCTGCAAAAACAGTCGGGATCCACCACCCGCTGCCACAGTATGTATATCCAATTGTGGTGCCTGTATCGAAACGCCAGCGGTCAACGTTTCGAATACATGCTCAAATGAACCATCATAACGTGATACATCTGTTGACGTCCCGCCCATGTCAAAACCAATAATCGGCATTGGCTTACTACTAGTAGTGTTGCCATGCTCATCTAGTATTGGTCGGTACGATGTCTTCGCATACCCCACAACTCCACCCGCCGGCCCACTTAATATGGCCTGGTGACCACCAAAATCATTCACGGGCGTCAAGCCACCATCACTTTTCATAAAGTCAAGTCGGACATTCGTCATCAGACCAGCATCAAAGCCACGTGTAAATCCAGCCAGATACTCGGTGATTTTAGGCGTAAGGTATGCCGCAGCACACGCCGTATGTCCTCGTGGTACAAGCTTCACCATGCTCATAACCTCATGAGATAAACTAATTTCAGTAAAGCATCCCATGGACTTGGCAATTTCTCCCACGAACTTTTCATGTTCGGGGTATACGTAGGAATGGAGAAAGACAATGGCCAATGATTGTATACCCTTGTCTGCTAATGTTTGGAGTGATGCACGTACATCATTTGCATTTGGTATTCGTAGTGGAATTACAATTTCACCTGTCACGCCAGCGATGCGTTTACCAATCCCAGCCTTTGGCCAGTCCGATGAAGAATACTGAGTACCACATACTACTTCACTGCTTGATTGTGACGTTGTTGTTGATGTTATTGTTGTTGTTGTCCGTTCCAACGCCTCGATCTCAACCGCACTTTTATTCTCATCAAAGAACTCGGCCAGCATAACTCGTTCATCCACCTCGGCTACGGCCTCATACAGTACATCTGGTGCCTTACACGTCAAGTCGAATATATCCGCACGTGTTTGATCACCAATGCGGAGTAAATCACCAAAGCCACGTGTAATAACCAACCCCATCCGTTCCCCCTCACGTTCGAGTAAGGCATTGGTAGCCACAGTCGTACCCATCCGTATAGACCCAATCAATGTCGTATTGACAATTGCATTGCGTGGATATCGACCTTTCCCAGCTGGATCATAATCGTTCAGGACACGACGTATTCCTTCTGTGGGGGCATCGGAGTAATTGGCAGGATCGACGGATAGGAGTTTGGAAATGACATCGGAGCCATTGGGGAGGGTGCAATGCACGTCAGTAAAGGTACCCCCACGATCGATGGCAAAGTGAAACTTCCCATCGCCGCTCGACATTGCTACGATCGCAAAAATGCCGGCCGCGGTGGGACGAGACTTTGCGGGAATCAAAGGCGGGAACCATTTTTGCGGGAATCAAAGGGCGGGAAGTCTCTACAAAAGATGACACCATTGTTCGGAGAGAATGTCCACGCATGACAACATGATCGGAACACGATGACATGACGTCATGTTCTGTGTTTGGGGAGATGTCTCTGCATTCACTTATGGAACAAAGAAGATTACAACCAAATAGCGCAAAGACGACAAAATTCTGATTGAGATCGCATCATCTTAAATTTCATTCCAATCGCCACTTCTTCTTGCCATCCAATTCCCGATCATAGCATCTATGAACACGTGCTCATAAAACAAACAAGCAACAATAACAACAAGCAAACCCAACGAACAATACTGATAGATAATGAAGCAACAACTCCAACACCATGCTCGGGTCCTCCAAAGTCGAGTCACTGCCTTTACTGCGATCCTAATGACCTTCTTCCTACTGTGCATAGAACAAGTCCGTGCCTTTACGAATCAATATCATATCACATCGCATGACGCCATGGTCCTAGCATCTGCGGCATCATCCTTGTCGCGTAAGTTGAGTACATCGGTCATCTCATCCAGTGACAATTTCATTAAAAAGACACAAAGCTACAGCTTCCTGTCGAGGAGTGCCACGTCCATGACACAGTTGAATGCATGGTCAATACCCGCAATTGCCATGCCAGCGATGCCAACATTCCCCACGAGTAAGGATATACCCATTCATCATTTGGGTAGTTGGTATACCAAGGTCGACCCCACGACGAAGCCACCGGTGTACAATGATGATGAATACTCGTACGGAGACAACTCGTACTCCTCCTTCTTCTCGTCTGGATCACCCACCGATGATTGGCCAACCCTGGATGAAGACTCGGCCAAGGCTGTACAGACACATATGCGTCTTGGGCCGCTCAAAACAATTAGACGTGTTGCTGGACGTTTCAAGGACAGTATCCTTGCTCAATAGGCTTAAAATATATGTCGTCGATGGATATTAATGAAAGAGACGGACAAAATCACACACAAAATACGGCTGTGATATCACTATTCATCATGACAAGTTGTATATAATATCATGCTCACCAACCCACGTCGCACACTATACGCTAGGACATCATCCAACCACTGCTACTGATTAGAGACAAAACTAGAAATAGATTTATAAACTAAGAGATATTATGACTTTCCCGTCACGAGCTGCAACTTTTCCGGAGATTATTATTTTAATCGTTGAATCAAAGTGAGCTTTGGCGAACAAATCGTGCATACGAAGGCCAGAACATTTTCATTTTACTTGACTCCAAGATCAAAAACAAACGGTCGTGCCTTGACTCCGTTGTTGGGCTGGTCTTTCAAAGGCTCGTCGTTCTTCGCTCTCTTTACATCCACCAACGGAATCTTCTTCATCTCCAAAAGAGGAATGTCAACTATTTGCACACCGGGTTTTGCTGCTACTCCCATGCCCGAATTAGGCTCCGTTCCTTTCACCACCATATCTCGCTTCTTTTGCTCAAAGTACCTCTTTTTGTAGTCAAAGAGTTCTGTTTCCAACCGTTCGATCTCATTCTTGAAATCGTGTACCTGCGTTTGATGCATGTTAAGCTCAGCTGTCATTGCCTTTATTTGCTTCTCCTTGTGAATCACATCACTCTTGTAAAAATTCAATTTCTCGGCAACATCTGGGCCTGGTCGACGGGCAAGCTCCTGCTCCAACTCCAGCTGACGATTTTCTAGGTCACGAATAATTGAATTCTTATTGACAACCTCGTCTGATTTCTGAAGAAGTCTCTTCTGCAAGATTTGTAACTGCTGAAGGAGCTCGTACGCCTCCGGGTTAGAACCTTCGAGTTTGTGCCAGCGATGCACATTCAGTGGAGTCTCTAATTCATCCGATAGAGCCTTTACCTTCTGTTGCTCTCTCATATAGTCCTTCTGTAGGGCCATGAGTTGCTTAGAAATGTCCTCAACACCGGCCTGACCGCCTTGTGCAATTGCCAACAGACGCGACAAATTCTTCACTTTGAGTGTTAATATGCGAATATCCTCGATGCGAGCATTGTACTGAAGTTCACCTCGACGTTGCGTGCTCTCTTGAATCTTCATGTTCTCAGACATGAGTTTCAGTTCTTCTGTCTTTTGAATTAGGCTTGTGCCGAGGACATCACGTTCGTGTAAGGCATGATCGTATTCTCTCTTTTGAGTCGCTGCAGCATCTTCAAGTTTACGCACAGCAGTTTCAAGACGCCTTGCATCGGAGAGATGAGATTGGATTGTTTCTTCGTTCTGGACGATCCTCTTCTTCAACATAGTGATATCCTCCACGTATGCGTCCTTTAGAGCCTTCTCTTTATTCACAGCACAGCTTTCTTTCATCATCGCAGCATCTTTGGAAGATATTTGCTCTCGTAGCGCGTCCGTGACGTGCTCAAAGTCTTTCTTCTCCTGCTCCAACCCAAGGATGATCTTTTGAGACTCGTTAAAGTCTTTCATAACATTGCTATTCTCTACTTTCATTTTCTCAATTGTTTTTTTGTATTGGGAGGATTGATGTTGCATCTCCTCTATGGTGTTCTCAAGAGAAGCGATGATTTTAGCCTTGTGCTCAATGTCGGTGTAAGACTTCTTCGCACTCTCTTCGAAATTCTGTGCCCGACCTAATGTCAATGCCTGCTCACGCTTAAGCATTGTGATTTCTCGATTGAATTCAGTCTCACGACTTCGTAACTTATCCATCTCCTTTTTAAGCAGCTGCACTTCATCGTTTAGTTGGCGATTCAGTGATTTAGTATCGTCGACGACCTGCTGAAGTCGAACAACAGCCTTTCGTTCCGTCTCAAGATTGCGTTCCAAATGAGTCTTTTCTGATTCCGTCTTGATGTGCTCAATTACAAGTCGTTTCTCCTCTACCAGTTGTCCCTCCAATGAATTCCCGTCATCCACTTGAAGCTTGGCGCATATCTCTGCCGTAGGGGCGACATCACATTCAAGTATTACGTTTACATTATTACTTAATGCTGTCGGATTGTCCTCACGTTGTGATGTAATCGGAGATACTTCGTCATTCAATGTGGGTTCAGTAGTTACATATTGTGTAAAGGGCTCTGTCATTGCTGGTTTAGAAAACAGTTGACGAAAGAGACCATTCGTGGGTGTGCTCGCGCAAATTCCTCGTGCTTTTTATTTATCCTTCAAAAATATTTATTACCAATATATTAATACTCAGGGAAGTCCGAATCGACCGTGTCTACCCATGATTGTAGTCCTCCAGCAATATTATATACAGAATGAATCGCTGCATTGCCATCATTAATAGATTTTTGGATTATTCGTGATGCCGTTGTCGATGCAATCCCTCTTCGACAAAGACAGTAAATGGGTAATTGTCCATGAGACAAAGCTCCGACCATTGTGACAAGTTGTGATTCTAACTCCTCTAATGGTAAATTTATTGACCCATCCAAGGAACACATTTCATACTGTCGTGGTACACGTACATCTAGGAGGATGTGTGGTTGACCAATATTGCGTACATTATTATTGTATTCGATGCACGATATACTTTGCACATTTGCAGTTCCTCCTCCTTCTCCGCTGTCTCCCAAAGGACAAGTAGTAGTTGAAGGTATTAAAGTAGTACTACTACTACTAACACTAGGTCCACGGACACTCAACAATGATTGCTCACTCTCTTCCATTGTTGTTATTGTTGCAGCTTTTGAACAAATGGCACAATTAATTCTCGGAGGTGGTTTCTTAATATTAATAAACGTGCCATGTAATGAATCATACATTACTAATTGGTCGTGCATAACATGACCAATATCAGTTAGGATTTTAATCACCTCCACGGCCTGTAATATCCCAATGACTCCGGGTATCATGCCCAAAACACCATTATCGCTACAACTTTTACATCCATCTGTGGTTGTTGATTTTGGATATAAACATCGATAACATGCAGTACGTTGTTCTTGTTGCTTTGTACTGCACGATATTCCTCGTCCTCCTCCGTTATCATTGTTGTTTTCTGCGGATGAGGTTGGTGTGACATTATCACTGCCAGCATTAGCAGTAGCAGTGGCAGTAGGCTGATAATTGTAAACAGTCAATTGTCCCTCAGTACCCATGGCACTACCTGATACCAAAGGCTTGTTTGCCAATATACATGCATCATTTATTATATATCGTGTTTGTGGATTATCACTTGCATCAACTATTACGTCATGTTTTGATATTAAGTCTAATGCATTAGTGGCAGTAATTGCTATTGTTAATGCTGTACATGATAATGTTGGATTTAATTCCAACATTGCATACTTTGCTGATATTGCCTTATTATTCAGCATCCCTCTTCTCATTTCCTCATCTGATGCTACCTTATGACCCTTGTTAGTAGTAGTAGTAGTAGTAGTAGTATTTGACTTCTTCTTCTTAGAGGTAGCATTGGCATCTTTATGTATAATTTGTCGATGCAAATTCGACATTTCAATAGTATCATAATCAACCACGGTAATATGACCCACACCCACGGCTGCTAAATAAAGTAAAACAGTCGATCCTATCCCACCGGCACCGATGACAAGTATAGATGATGATAATAATTTGCATTGTCCGACTATACCAAAACCATCATTGAGCAATAGTTGACGTGAATACCGTGTAATTTGATCTGGAGCGAGTGATAGTACTGGTTTGAGTGGATATCGTATGTCATCTATGCTATCAGATTTGTAAGCTGAAGATTTAGTTAATGATGCAGGAACATTTTCTCCTCCGTGCCATAATTCTTCATCCCTTTTATACTCCAATGTATGTATCCTCTGTTTCAATAATGCAATTTCTTCTTGCAATGCAATTATTGTTTCATTTTTCTCATCATCATCATTACAATTAGTGTCACTATTACCATTGTTGCGACCGGTATTACTTTCCTCTCTACCTGGTCGAAGTAGTCTCGAATTTCCTCCTCGTCGTGAAATACTATTGGCACTGCTATTGCTGCTTTGTACCTCATCCAGTGGATCGTGTTGTCGCTGTTGTGATTGCAGTTGTGATACGTCAGCCAATTGACTATTTTCGTGATCACCGGTATCAAATATATCATCGAGTTTGGGCGTGTGTTGATTTAATAATGACGATGCCGATCGACTCACACGTGAGAGTATGTCGGTCCACCAATGATAGATACGTTTACGTCTTGATGATTTTGTTCGTTGATTGTCGTCATTGTTGTTGTTGTATTGATGATTATGATTACTGCCGCTGACACGCGATTCGTCATAGTTGGGAGGAAAAATAGAGGACGAAGTATCATCAATCCTAGCACCCGCTGTAATTGTACTACCATCACCGTCTTGGTGGCTACCATCACTGCAATTGCAATTCTCGTCTCCCTCGCCCCCACCAATTTCTGGAACAGATGATAATGAACGAGCTGTACGACACCCTGAATCGTCTATAATATCATAATATTCCATATTTACTGTTAGCGCTGCTTACTTGGATTAGGGTGTTTTTAAGGAGAATCACCGACGTGGCTTAGCGGGAACGAGACTTCTTTTGTGTTGGGGATTTTTTTGCGGGGCGCCGCCGGACCGAGGGAGCCACTCTACCTACTCTCGATCCCGTCGATTACAATATCAGCCACGGAGGATCATTTCGACATCATGGACAACAACAGGAGCAGAAGTGACGATGAAAATAATAACAATAGAAACGATGCAACTCAACAACAACAATCCTTTGCAAAGAATCATCCATACCTTCCGACGGCTTTACCACTATTTCCGGAACAATGGATAACAACTAATAGTAATAGAGCGACGACGCAAAGAACGAATCGACGTGTTAGAGAGGAGAACGACGACGAACGTAGTTTTTTTGTTGATGATGTTGATGAATATTCTGAAATCGAATACTGCGGCAATATTTCTACCACACACCAACTGGCTGTATATGAAATTGATGACATCATTCTCTTCCCAGGAGCAACTCTTCCACTACGATTACGTGATCCGAACTGGGTGTCCTATTTAAAATCACTCATTGATAATGCTCGAAAATTGTCGTATGCTGCACAACAATGTAATGAAGACGGAACGACAACAACAATACAACAAAGAATGGGTGAAGCACGATTGGTAATTCTACCACGTGTAAATTATGAAACTCGTCGTACTCGTAGACGACGACGTCGTCCAAGAAGAAATTCCTTTGCTGTAGTGGAAAGAAGACCTGACGATAGGGAAAATCAAATGGAAGAAAGGAGGGTACCAATGATGGGTCGCTGGCGAGTAGATTTGATACGTCGAGGAGTTGTTCCCTCAAGCAGGACACGTCGTTCAAGCAGCACGCGTGTATCATCTGAACGAAACAATCCTAGAAGAAGTGAAACGAATGACGAATCTGTAGATCAATCATCATCAGATGATGATGGAGAAAGTGACATGTTTCGTCCCGTCAGGCCTGCAGCGAGGTCAGCTTTAAGTAATGACAATCCATTGATTGGGAGAGTGGGTACTATGGCGACCATTACCTTCACCCATGAAGAAGTAGTAGAAGCAACTTTTGCCAATTCTGAGGCACACGTCAGTAGCGGGACATCCAATGGCCATCATTCCTTGCCTAGCGAAGTGATCCTTACAGTTTTAGGCACACAACGATGTAGACTTATCCATTCCGTCAAAGACAACAAGAAGAAGGCAAACCTTACTAATGTGCAAATACCAATGTATTTTGTTGAAACGATCAATGATGGGAGTGCAACTCTTCCGCCATCGTGGATGTTACAACCTACTGGTGGCAATTTCAGATGCTCAATCACAACACCCAGTGAGGAAGGTGACCGTACAGAACTGGTTGGCTCAAATAGTTGTGCTCTTCGTAGTTGCAGCAGCAGCGCAATACGGAACTTGTCAATACGTTCATCGACGCCTGCTATCGCCTACCAAGCCCTGTGGCCGTGGAGATTATGCCATCAAATCATCAATCTTATCCAAGAGGATCAATTCCAAGGTCTTCGTGACATTCTCCCCTTAGCTGCTGGACTATGTTATAATCAAAGCAGCAGCAGCTACGACGAAACAACATCGATAGCATCATTATCACCATTTCAAGTTTTAGATCCGACTTCCTTCTCAAACTGGATTTCTTCTAACATGCCTTTATCTAGAGATGACAGTCTTGATTTATTAGAAATGACATGCACCGTGCAGCAACTCAAGTTTCTTAATTCAATACTAAAGGATAAGAAAGAAGAGTTGATTCTACTACGGTGCAAACATTGTGGAGCTCCAATATCACAAATGAAACATGTCTTTTCAGTCACAGGGACTTCTGGTACGGCCGGGAATTATGTCAATGCGTACGGTGTTAACCATCAAACAATTACCTTACGATCGGTCGATTATGACGTATTGTGTGTTGGTCAACCAGAAACGAAGGAATCATGGTTTCCAGGATACTCTTGGCAGATTGCTCATTGTCCTATATGTTTCGAACACTTGGGATGGAAATATCAATCAGTAGGAATAAAGGATGATGATGAGAAAAGTCATCCTGATGATAATATGCCAGACACATTCTGGGGATTCAGTTGTGTAACTACCGACGAGCATGTTCAACCAAGACGACTATGATTGATTGTGTTTTTTTATCGAATAATGTTTAGTACACAATTGAGTTTGTTATTCCCTTGATTGAGTCATTCTATCCTCACAATTCCAAGTTGATTCTGGAATGCATTCGCTGATATATCGGGTGGATCAATCCGGATATGAACAACATCTTCTGGAATGTCAGCTCCTTCTGTGTAGACAAAGGCTTCAGTGGCATTTCGTCATCAGACGGTTTATCATTGATCATTTTTTTGGCGCTTTCTAATTTCTCACAAACCGAGGAGAACAAGAAACCGAAGACCGAAGACGACCAACCATATTTACAAGAAGAATTGACAGGACCATGATGCGTAGGTAGTCCACCCCCTCTTACCATCACCTATTGCTGTGACAGAGTTATATATTGCGTGTTTGTGTAGTCGTCGGGAATAATAATAGGGAGGAGGTTACAATGACGGATTATGGGACGGAGCTTCTTAAGAGGCAGCTCATCGGTGAGTATATAGTATCTACAAAGAATTCGTCGTGCTTTACGAGGGATGAACGACGTCGTTATTCTTCTAACAATCACTCCCTCGATCCATCGATCCCATCCTTACCCCTTATCTACCACCTACCCAATGTCTAAATGACGATGAAATTTGTTCTGCGCAGAGCTGGCAAAGAACCCAATCGATCTAGTATCCGTGGGTCTTACCGACGAAAGTAACGTATACGATTGGGAAATCCTCATCATGGGACCCGACGGTACTCTCTACGAGGGTGGGTTCTTCAAGGCGCGTCTAGTCTTTCCAAAAGACTTTCCAAACAAACCACCCACAATGACATTCCAATCAGAGATGTGGCATCCGAACATATACGAGAATGGAGAGGTATGTATTTCTATATTACACGATCCGGGGGAGGACCCACATAATCAGCATGAGTCAGCCGAGGAACGGTGGAGACCTATCCTTGGTGTGGAACAGATACTAATATCAGTAATATCGATGCTGTCTGACCCGAATGATGAAAGTCCGGCGAATTTGGATGCGGCGATACAATGGAGGAATGATAAGGCGGGGTTTAAGAAGAAAGTTAGGCAGTGTGTGAGGAAAAGTCAGGAGGATTGCTAAAGACGAGTAGACTTATTATTGGGTTTCCTTTTTGACGGACGCATCGCTGTCCTGAGATTCAGAATTGGGGCGTCGTTGAAATGGGATCATGTTGTTGGTTCAAGCAACAGACGGGGGTGGGTGCTTGAATGAAGCTCTAAATTGGTCGGTTAAGGGTCTTGGAGGTTTGAAATTTTGTGCTGCATATTCTCCAAACCTTTTATTAGAAGCATCAATAGTTAGTCATAAGTCTCAGTTGAGATTGGTGCTAATAATTAATCCTCATCTATTCTTCATCTATTTATTTTGATTGCGCGATCTCACAGGATTCTGAACATACTTAACTCAACCACGTTGCGCCTACGTCAACCATTGAGCAACGGGGAGAGATTGAGTGCAAGGGTGCAGTTTGGAGGATAGTACCTACATCATACCCGATAGAGTAACACCTTTTGTGTACACCCCATTTTTTGGCGGGCCGAGGAAAGACGTCTCAAAAACGTAAGAACGAAGAGAATCTCGTTGCCATCGTTCTAGGTACAACGTCCACCATCATCACCGTGCACCACCGCCACGCCAGGATTACTCGCATCATCATCCATTGCTGGGACGGCCGCCATATTTTAAATCATGGAAGTCGTCGTCTCGCCTTTGACCTTTGGTCAAGGTTCGAAGCGTCGCTTCGGCTCCTCTCCGATTCATTCTACGAGTAACCCAGCGACCGGGTCCACGGAGGATTTTGACATGGACGACGACTGCACCCCTGGCGGGGACGGCTATGGCTTTCAATCTACAAAACGGAGAAGACGGGGTTCTGGCGAGGGACTAGGCACGGAAGCGTCGTCGTGTTCATTCCAAGTGAAGGAGAACTGGTCACCATCGCCGTTCGCGATGGCGCCGGGTCGATCCCCAATGGCGGCTGTTGCAGGTATGTTCAACTATATTATTGCCCCCCCCCCTCCTCCTCCATTTACCCTTCGTTTATGTGCTCTAATGCTTCTGCACTTACCATCTTCCTTCACCATCAACAGCTCAATCACCAATCAAGAGGAATCGTGGTGGCGCATTCGCACATGACGATTCCCCCCTTTTACAAAAGTTGCACGAACTGCAAGTGATGGTCGAACAACAAGCGATGGAAATCCAGCGCCTGAAAGCCGAAAAAGAGTCTGCTGCTAGCCAACAGCAACAATTGTCATCATTGGCCAAGCAGCAGCTGCTCACGTCGACGACGTCATCATCGTCAGGGGTGGCAAATAATCACCATGTAGCAAAGGTGGAGCATGAGAATAAGATATTAAAACGTGCCGTAACGATCCAACAGGAACGACAGACACACCTAAATGCCGAACTTGAGGGTGCACGTCAATTTAAGGTCGATGCCGAGGAACGTATCCGTCGATTGGAGCAAATGAATTTAACTTTGCAATATCGACTACAGGCCGTGACTATGTCACCCGTGAATGATAATATGTGGTCAAGTCCACGACCACCGGATATTTACTGATACATCTAGGAAACAAGATTGTATCTTACCATTAATCCCTCCCCCCCACGGTATTGGTAGGGGAAATTGTTGCAAGTAAGACTACCACATAAAAGTCTTCATCTTGATTTGTTGTAATAATATATTCAATGTAGGCTTAAACCTAACGAGGTAATAATAGCAGAGATAATGAGATTGATTTTCCTTAATATGTTACCTTTATTTCGCAATTCGATCAAGGTGAGACAAAATGACGGTTTGCATAGGACAGAAAGGAAGCACTCTGCCATAACTAAAATTGAGCAGAATTTCTTCCAAGATTATTGTCACTGCAAGTCGCATTCAAATTGAAAAAGTCAATATTTCCTCATTCCTCGATTTACATATCGTGTTTGATTGCTCAATAAATACTTAAATGCGTTTAAAGAAGATAGCTCAGGTGGGGGGAGGTGTGAGAAAGATAAGGGGTTTCGGTAACAAAATCAGAACTAGTGGGTTTAGGAATAACAATAATCAGTGTAGTTTAGGATTCGCCAAAGCAATCGACCAGTCAAGAAGTTTTTGCACAGCCCAAGACAATTGAATAGTAGTAGAAATCAACAAACAAAAGCGCTAAGAAAAAGAAATCACCAGCACAACCTCAATCAGAATCCTCATCCTCATCACTATCATCCTCCTGCAACCAAACCACGACGGGCTCTGCTTCGGCACGAAGCATGCACCTTTGATCCTCGGTCACACTTTCGAGAGTGTAGTCAGTACGACCTTCACCAGCCCACTCAAGGATAGTATCCTCCTCAAGAACCTCCTCATCAAATAGTTGTTTGATAAGTACTGCAAAGTTCTTAGGCTTGTCAACACAAAGTGCCTCACATGCCGAAATTAGATGACGTTCCATAACAGTCTTACCCTGTGTAATCTTTGCAATTGCTGCTGCATAGGTCTGAACTTGCTTCTGTTTGTAAAACTCAGGTGTGAATGCAGCCTGGATGAATATATGGATCTTGTCTTGTGACTTAAGACCAGATGCCATCTGTTCATTCACAACCTTCTCGGCGATGAGAGTTGGGGATATAGTGAGATTATCGGCAAGATACTTCCTCGTTGCCTCAACAGATAGAGCCATGGCTTTCGAATCATCCACATGGTCCGTCAAACCTTCGTCATCATCATTGTTGTCATCCTCGGAATCATAATCATCCCCATCGTCGCCCTTTTTCTCCTCAACTGACTTTTTGTCCTTCTTGTCTTTCTTCTTGTCCTTATCCTTCTTGTCTTTCTTCTTATCCTTTGATTTCTTCTCCTTCTTCTTCGTGTCACCATCCTTCTCGTCGTCATCGTCGCCATTACCATCACCCGATTTCTCTTTCTTCTCATCCTTCGACTTCTTATCCTTCTTCTTCCCATCCTTCTTGGCATCGCTCCGTGCCTTCTTATCCTGTGCCAAGATGAAGGTGCATAGCTTGTGTGTCATATCCACCATCTCCTTGGCACCGCATGCGGCACACTTGTGATGGATAAGTCCATTCTTTACTTTGTATTCCGTCTCGGGTAAACCACAGTTTGGACAAAGTACGAATAGTTGGATATACTTATGCACGAGCTGTTGTAGGACAGTATCGGTATGATGTCCATTCACGACGGCACGATCAGTTTCGTTGTTGTAGGTTGTTTGAGAACCCAATTCGCATCCAAAGAACTACATGTATATGAAATGACAAATATTGATAGGAGAAGAGTCGTGGTGAGGGGGGAAGATTGTGAGGACGAAATGCTTCTATTTGTAATCGCTACCACACTTCCCCACACATGGAGAACCTCACCTTGTTTACCTCACTAGGATCACGATGTAAGCTAAGCGCCACCTCACAAATGTTGGAAATGACGGTCTTGGAACCATTACCTCTCCCCTCTAATTTAATCCCCACCGTAGGCATTTTATAACGGTACTCTGGATCCTCCACCGGCTGTATTAATAGTCCGTGAAGGATGATTTAGGAAGGATGATTAAGGAAGGGATGAAGAATATGATGTCGATGAGAAATATTCAATTCAAAACACTAGTGCAGCGAACGCAACGAAGGAATAAACTAGAATAAATTCGATTTACTTACCGTGGTGCCGGAAATGTTAACGATTTGACCAGGACGGACCATGATTACGATAATATCTGTTTATATTGTCGTTAATATTTTTACAATCATATAATATTATCTCCGTCGCGACGAATTGGGTAAAAGTCATGTATTGTTTGAGAATACTTTTGGATTCTGCAATATTTTTTCAGCAATGCCGACTGTGCAAGTAATCAATCAGGCGACGACGATGGGAGGGTAAATATTGTTTTTATTGTTAGTGACTATCGACCAGTACTCCTACTAGTTTCAGATGATGCGATGTAGGTAGTTGTGGGGGTGTGACAACTTTTTTGAGCGGGAAGGACAGATCGACAAAAGGCAAAAACACGCGGTAGACGTCGTCGTGGCGGATCCTTCTCCGACGATGGCGTCTACTGAGCACTCCTATCACCCAGGCTTTGACAATAACGACGATGGCGATCGTTCCATCTCCTCCGAGTCCACGTTTTCGTTTCTTCATTCTATTCTTGAACGACGGAAGGTGGCGTTGCATAATAATCGTGATGATGACGATGAGCTTGAAGACAAGCCTCGTTCGATAAGGGTGTTGAATCGAACGAATAATAATCGTCACTGTCGTCACCCAATCGATAATACCAAGCGGAGTAAGAAACGAAAGTCAATCAATTCGATCTGGTTCGTTTCTTTAGTGATCGTTGGCATGATGCTGTCAATTCGTACTTGGAATCCTCCACAAAAGTCGACTCAGGATGTGATGAAAACAAAATCGTCAATAAATCCTGGACAAGAAAGGTTTGATAATCCTATTCATCGCGATGACGAGAGAGCTGACGATACTATGCTAACTCAACGAGCAGAAAGTGATCATATGGATAATATTGTGGGCGAGGGTAGAGGTGCTCGCTCATATGAAATCATGGAGACATCGTTGACCACGAGGTTTGTGGAATTGCGACAGACACTCTCCCCGCTGTATTCGCAGGTGACTCCTACATCGGTGACGCATACTTCGTCTATTGATGAAACTTCAACACTCAATCCACTGTACGTATTACGATCGCCTCAGTCCAATGCTTTATTTTGGCTCGCCAACATTGACAAATTACAGATTCAACAAAACGATCCCGGACTCATCCAACGGTGAGTTTTTTCGGTTCCCTATGACCACAGTGCGATGAAGATAATTCACAAATAACTTTGTATTTCAATAATTGTCCAAAAGATATATTCTTGCGTAAGTCTGTCGAGTTTATCTCATTTATGCTGCAAATGTCGATGCAAATTTGACGAGGCCAACTATTTATTGCATCAAACAGTGTCCTGTATTTCTCAACTGGTGGTCCACCAGTCTATGAGCATACTAACTTTGCCATAAAACGGATAGGAGCATGGAGCTCGCAGACAAATTTCCTTGCTCCTATTAAGTAAGCAAAACTTGTACCTTTGCTTGTTTCCATTCATTTTACTATTTCTGCAGCTCATTATGTCATTGATAATACATACACAAGTGAGTGCGAATGGAAAAGTCATACAGTCCGTGCTGGACGTGGTGGAGGCATCCGAAGTTGCGATCAGAATAGAAACGTTGTCGAAATTTCTATTTACAACGAATTGACTGGAACTATCCCATCAGAGATAGGAAGATTGTCACACCTCCGTACCTTGTAGTAAGTCAATGACATGATAATTTTATTAATTCATTGCTTATAAGTACAGAATGTTACTAAGAACAATCTTTTTAAATGCAGCCTTGGGAGAAACCACCTTACTGGAACCATCCCAACGGAACTAGGATCAATCCAATCATTATCAAGCCTTAGCTTGCAGTTTAATGATCTGAGTGGAACCATTCCTGTGTTAAAACATCTAGTTCAATTGAAAGCATTGCAAGTTGAAGGGAATGATAGACTTGTTGGTAAGATAGGACCACACCATTTGCTGTGCCAGATGAGGCCCAAATGTAAGTTCTTAAAGATGAGCCTTCTTCATGTTTTGAATTCACATGTCTTACAACAGCTTGCATTCGACTTTTTTCATCAAACAAAATCTCAAGATTATGGACCTACGCCATTAAATCAAGAACAATACGTTGGACAAAGAATGTTGAGAATTTTCACTGCATCTTGTATTCCTTTGTCAGGCAGTCTTTTAATGATGTCTGACAGGTTAGAGTGTGCCTGTTGTACTGAGTGCTTTGCTAAAATAAATAAAAACTCTCTATATTAAGTATTTATTGTAGCTTTCTTGACTTGTGTTCCTTAATCAACATACATAGAGACCCTGCTCCATATCACATTCACATGTCTAAACACCACTGAGGAGGACAAGTGAAAAGGAAATTGTCTAGAAAAATTGAATAAATGATACCACATTTCTAGATCTTAGTCGTAGTTTATGTGAATCTAGATCTAAGGTTTTATATGATCAATAGTGGTTGTGGCAATAAAAATGCCCTATCATCAATTATTAATAGATATCTGCTCTGGGAGATCTGCTCTGGGAGAGAGGTAGAATCAATGGTAGATAGGTGATTCACTCGGAAATTCACTTGTATCATGCTGTATGCTATGATTGGGGCACCCCATCCACTTCATACTCATAGCCAGCAACATGTCCACATGTCGCCGATTTCTCTCTGACATGCATGTCGATCTGACACATGACACAGAGAGGGCTCCAACAGCTGTTTTTTTGTGACGGAAACTGCCGACACCTATAACAAAACCCACCATGCCACCAAAGGGTAAGAAGAAGAAGGTCGGCACTGGCATCACGACGACTAGTGCCTAGTGCTGCCGCTGCCGTTGCTGCCGATGCTGCCGCGGCGCCTGCTATTGAGCCATACTCTGGGGCCTCTGGGGAACTTAGCTCCCTATGATGTCGACTAGTCTTCCTCAATTAACAGGGTTTGAGTTATTTTGAGCAGCCGACTCTGCTACTTCACCCCCCTTGCTCTCGACGGCAGCGCAATCTACTGCTGCTGTTGCCGCGTTGCCGTCCAGATCGTCTGGACCGTCCGGATCTGTCTTATCATTTCTCACCACAACTACCAACAATACAACACCGTCAATTCGTCAAACTACCAACACAACTACAACACCGTCAATTCGTGAAAACAAATTATTAACACCATCGTCGATCACCACTGAGGGGGAGACGGAGGAGGAGGGAGGAGGAGGGGGTGCAATTGATTTGTGTGGTGAAGAAGGGGAAGATGCTCAGTTGCCAGCCATTTCCACTGTGTGGGACTGTACGTATATTAATTTGAAGGATTAGAATGGTAAGGATGGGTGGGAGTGTCAGTGATGTGGTCTAAGTTTTAAGCCTAGGCATGCAACTAGGGCATTGAGGCATGTCTTGAAATTGAAGGGAGGAGACATTGCTATTTGCAGGGCCGTTATTACTGTGAGGTACCGAGAGCAATACCAGGCCTTTTATGATAGGCAATTTATAAGGATTGAGACAAAGAGAAAATCTGACGAGATGACTACGTACTCTGTGACAGAGCAGCAGGAGGCTGCAGTTCAGAGTCTCTTGGATACGCGCAGGAAGCCAAGGTACGGGGCTTCCGTAATTCCCCTAACAGTTTTTCTTCTTCCCATGTTGCTTCTGGCAGGTGGAGCTGCGAGGAGTTTGGAGGGTCAACGGCAACTGTCATCAATGCAGTTGGACATTCGGAGGAGCAACGATGCCACGGTGGAAATGGCAATTGCGGACTTCTTTCATTGCGAGAATATCCCCGATGCAGGTGCGGAATCACCTCAATTCAAGCAACTGATAAGTGTGTGTTGCCTTCTTGGAGACAAGTTTGTTCCTCCGAATGCAAATAAAATTGGCGGTACGCTTCTTGACCTTAATTTTAAGATGACCTATGAACGTAACAAGGAGGAGTTACTGAAGGAGGCCGGTGTATTTGGACTTGCGTTTATGGGCGATGGGGCAACAATACATCGAATGCCACTGATGAATATTCTCGCCATGTCTGGTACGAGTTCTCCCGTGACTGTAGGTATTATTGATTGTACAACACACATGGCAGAGGGAGGGAAGAAGGATGCCGCATACATTTTGGATACTTTGATGACAAGGTGATGGAATACAACCCAAAAATGGCATTGACTGATCTATTTTACTTCGATGGTGCATCTAATGTTCAGAAGGCTGGGCAAGTATTGATGGCTAAGTTTCCTCGTACATTTTGCTACCATGGCCATGGGGGGAACTCACAGATATTGCCAAAATTGAGCCAGTCACCAGTCAGGGTATGTTATATTTTATTTTGGTCTATTCTTGCGTTGTCGTTTCCGTCCTCATAACATCATGAAACTCACGTACCTTCTCTATCCACAGATTTTGATTCTGAAAACATGCAGGCTCTACGATGTCTTTGGATCAGGCGCCAACCACGCTATTTATGCTCAATTCATGGCCCAGTTGTCTATGGCCAATAAGGGTTGCAAGGTGGGACTTCTCCAAGGTGCTGGTACACGAATGGCTCTGTGGTTCTATGCAATGATGTGTCTGTTACGGTTGAAGTAGGCTCTGATGGCAACAATCCATCAACAGAAGTTTGTCGATTTGACTTTGAATGAGACAGTGGCAATGGCCGTGCAAGACGTCGAGAACCCTGATTTTTGGAAGTGTTTGTATATTATACTGCGTGCTGTATTCCCCGCTCTTTGTTTGCTTCGTTAGTGTGATAAGTCCAAGCCTGCAATGGACAAAATATATTACCTCTCTCACCGCACAACGCAGGCACTGGAACAGTCGGAATCGGTGTTGAATGATGAGAATCTCTTTGGTAAAATTACCAGTGACAGGAATTTGGGTCGAGCAATTGACATTTTTGGGGGTGAAGATTATGATGAAGACGAAGACAATGGTGTTGGTATACTGTGACTTTTGCAATGTTGGGAGTTGTGGCATGTCATGTTACATCCAAGCTTTGTGGGGTAGGTCCTGCAGAAAGGTCGTGGGGCGGAGTTAAAAATATCAAGACAGGTAAACGATCGCATATGAGTGGGGAGTCGACGGAGAAGAGGAGTATTTTGTATGTCTTAGCGAAGATACAGCAATCGCGAATCTTGTGTGATCGGTTGGAGAAGTTGGATGCAACGGGGAATGTTTTTATATGCAGCTTGAGCAGTTTGGTGTGGACACGGGGGCTTTGAAAGAACCAGCAGTTGAGCGTATTTTTGGGCATGGGTCGAAGATTGGGAGGAGGACGCCAGAAAGAAGAATGATTGTGTTGAGGAGGCACGTTTTCTTACAAAGTATAAAGGACTTGTTTTCAATGATCCAGACTCAGGGAGTAGTTCATTTTCTGTCTGGGATCGAAACGTGTGGTTTTGTAGAGGGAGAGGTAATGGCGATGGTTTGTGGTTGGTGTTAGTGTGCAGACAAGCCAGACGATGAAAGTAATAATGAGTCTTTTTCTCTGGAGATGGCGTGTGAATTGATTGGGGCTACCAAGCAGAAGGAGGAAGGAGGGAGTGAAGGTTCTACAACAAGTAGTGGAGGAGTAGGAATGGGACGTGAATCGGGTTTTTCCTGGGTGTATTACCCTTTTCCCCCGATATATTTAAATTAGTAATACTTTTTCCAACACTCATGTAATGAATTAATATTGTAGACTCCAGGACAGAACATCCCAGGTCATAAGGATGCAGCTCCAGCCTCAGGGACCTAAGAGCTAAGAGTAAGAGTGATGTTGTGCATGGTTTTTCACTTGGATCCTCTGTTAGTACTTATGATTTGAGACCCCTCATCCATTTAATACTCTTAGCAGGTCTTCTTTAGATATATATAAAGTGTTTCAGCACCTTCAACAGTGTCTACTGGTCATAAGGGTGTAGCTCCAGCCTGATATGCCCTCTCAGGGACCTAAGAGTTAGTGATGTTGTGCATGGTTTCGCACTTGGATCCTCTGTTAGTACTTATGATTGATACCCCCAGCCCAGTTCATACTCTTAGCAGGTCTCTTTAGATATATATAAAGTGTTTCAGCACCTTCAACAGTGGCTACTGGTCATGAGGGTGTAGCTCCAGCCTGATATACGCTCTCAGGGATCTAAGAGCTAAGAGTGATGATGTTGTGCATGGATTCGCACTTGGATCCTCTGTTAGTACTTATGATTGAGATCCCCCATCCAGTTCATACTCATAGCAGGTCTTCTGTATATATATATAAAGTGCTTGAGCACCTTCAGCAGTGGCTACGGGTCATAAGGGTGTAGCTCCAGCCTGATATATGCTCTCATGGACCTAAAAGAGTGATGTTGTAATTGGATTTGCACTTGGATCCTCTGTTAGTACTTATGATTGAGACCCCCAATCCAGTTAATTCTCCGAACAGGCCTTCTTTATATAGATATTAAGTGTTTCATCACTTTCAACAGTGGCTACAGGTCATAAGGATGTTGCTCCAGAAGACTTATATTTAACCAGTGTATACAATACAAATGAGTATGTTTGAGCTGAAATCCACATCACGTAATTACCGGTATTTCACCGACATGTCGGGAATAGCCGACATGTCGGTGAAATCTTCCGCTGTCTTGTTGCGGAGGTATCCGTTTGATTTATCGAGGAGCAAGATATTTCTATATATCCGTTTAGAGTGGGTGATTGCAGCAGCTAGATATTAACTGTTTTGTCCAGTCTGTACCGTTGAGTCTGTTAATTGACATTTGTATTTGTAGGAAGAAGGTTTGTCTTCTGTGGAATTCTTTGGATAGGCACCCTTCCGTGAAGTGAAACACCTCCACCCTATCTTGTCTTGGCACTCCGCTATGTGTTGCATCGTGGTTGACATGTCCCCCATTTCAGCAATTGTGTGGTGCCCCTCATTTGTATATACTTTGGAATCCAGTACGTGAGTTGTGAGTTCCGGTTCTGATCATCTTTGTGAAGCCATTCCTCTAGGCTTTCGGTTTGTTCTTTCAGAAGTCTCGTCCTATCCTGGTTTGGGCATATCATAAGGTGCTCCTCTCTGTCCACAATTTGGACATTTCTCATCCCGTTGATGTTCTCCTGCATATCTGCCTACTTGAACTCGTGTTCCACAAAATCCCGAGTTGTGTTTTGATCTCCAGAATACCTCTCTGGTTTGTTCTTTAGTGCTAGCTCTAGATGTTCCCAATCTATCTTTGTCTGTCCACTGTTTATTCTTCTTTGTAGTGAAGAACTTCCTAACTGATGTTTTGCGTGCGTGGAATGATATCGGTGAGGTGATATTGTTTGTAGTTTTGTTGCCTTTGATGATTAGTGCCACATCTTCCCTTGGAAGCAGTTGGGTTGGACGGTCGTGATAGCCTGAGCTGATTGCTATTGTTATTGACTCTTAGTAGGTAGGGTGTCGCATGCACAGTTCATTTGTTGTGTGGCCGTCATTTGGTGCCATAATAAATAGTTGTCTATGTGTCCGTACACGTGCTCATATATCAACTTCCCGTTTAGTCCTAGTTTTGTAGACCTGAAGCTCCTTCTAATGTCGGCGCACTTGGCACTTGGTTTAATTCTGCGTAGTTGATATGACAAAAAGTCGAGGGCTCCTTTATTGTTGCAGCTTATTGTTATCTCCCACTTGGATATCTTGTAATACTCTGATACTAGAGCTCTTGCGAGTAGGTGTAGCGATCAGAGTCCCAGCATTTCTGCCCTGTATTAATCCGCTGTAATCGATCTTTCCCAGCACCAGCTGGTTAATTGTTTGCCTGTCCTTGTGCAGAGTATTACCCAACCTACTCCTAACAATGACTGTCACAGGGATATGGGTGGTGGCATTTAAAGTGATCAAGATTAGGTTTGGTTTGATTCAATCACTTAAGGCTGGATTGCAAGAAGAGGCAAGAAGATGCTACCATAACCCACAACAAGCACTCTTGCAATGCCAAATCATAGTTCTCTCGTATCTCATGTTAATATTGTTTATGTTTAATGCAGTAAATACTTATTAATTATAGCAACTTAATTTTTATTAACATATCATCATCATATATTCTACTTGGTGAACAAAAACAATTTGAGGAGCATCAAAGCTGGTAGGACATACAGCTTCTTGCCAACATTGGCATTTATTATTTCTGCAAATTCGTCTTCATGAAGATCTACGGTTGATATAGGTGCTTTATCGCCAAAAATCTGTCAATGCATGGAAGGTACCATATTGTGGAGAGAAGAAACATGTCAGTTATTTGATCAAAGAAAAGTGATAAGGTCAAACAATATTTCATACTCACCGCACGAACATTTTCATTATTCACTGCCTTTCTATGGCCTAATGTTGACCCCATTGTAAATGGATCAAGTGTTTTTTTCTTCTGCATCAAGAAGTTGTCAACCACGCCTTCATCTCTCAAATCTATTTTGGGCTCATTGTCATCAATGTCCATCAACCATCGTACTGCCATCCAAACTTCACGAACATCCTCGGCTTCTGGAGATGGATCTCCTTTACGTATTCCTTTTGAGTTTGGATGGAAGCATCCTATAGCAATCTCCCGACAAACTTGCTGAGTCTGAACTTCACGTATGACCATCCTCATTAATATTCGACCACCAGAGCTTCGTGAACGAACACCAAATTCTCTGCTGTTGAGGCGTTTGTCACCCTGAACTCGGTGCCGAGCAACGTAGTACCACTTGCTCCATTTGAAAAAGTTTTGACTATATATGGGAGGAGAGGTAGGCGGTAGGAAGCTGATCCAACTGGATGGGAAACGTACGTGATTACCGACAAGAGAACGCCAAAATGGACCAGCCTGTTGAGCATGGGCAAGTGCTTCATCTACTTCCATTGTATGTTGCATCCCATGAGTTTGCTCTAGAGTCTGAGTCATCTCTATTGAGATAGCTACATCTTCATCTCCTTCTTGAAAAAATGAACGACCATCAGTGTTCTTGCTTCGGGTGATATTTTGCATTGGAGACTGTGCGTTATCATTCGTGCAGGACATTGCTTGCGACATAGGACTACTCAGACCCAATGATGAAGTGGGAGATATGACGTCAATTTTCAGCTCGTTGCTACCAGTAGACGAGCCATTGGATGCAAACATGCCGATAATGTTGTCCAAGCGTCGGCTTTCCGATTCAAACGTCGACGAGTCATGACTATTAGGAGTACTAGTAAGACTGGCTGCATATCTTGCGTTGCTACTTCGACTAGGAGTAGATATTTTGCTTTGTATTTGAGACTCATTCTTGTCTGAGCTTTGAGCCTCTCGACTAATCCGACATGTAGCCCGATAATCGTCCTGCAGCTGTTTCAGTCTTTCATCCTCCCGCTCTGCTTGTTCCATGGCCTCATCTGCCGAGGACATGCTACGAAGGAGCTGCTCTCGAATTAGCGCAGCTCCTCGGAACAAGTTTGCGTTGTGTTGGTCATCTATCATTTGTGGTGCAATTGAGGTAGAGCGAGACCTAGATCTACGACTACGTGAGATGCCACGGCTCGGGCTTTGATGGCTCCGAGGACTGCTGATATTGCCCGATGGAGATGTCACTGTGCTTTGCATCGTCGGTGTACGTTGTATGGAATGTTCTCGGTGTGTACGACTTGCACTGCGATTACGTTGAGAATCGGCACGTTGATTTCGACTTGTGCTACGAATGCATGATCTAGATTCGGTTCGTGTCTTAAGCCTGGACGAAACGATGTCTGTGTTGTCGGTTGTTTGCTGCGAACGGAAAACAGAATTTGAACCTTGCTCTATGCTCGTCCTCCCTCTCTGATAATGTTCGACGATGGTTTCGGGATCCGGCTTCGTCGGAGGATCGACACGTTTACTCCACGACGAAGAGTAGGCATTCAATTCAACCGATGATTCGAGAGTATTATTTTCGTCATCCATTGCAGCGTAAATCTTCTCAAATGTATCATCATCATTATCCCTCTTCGGCTCCTTTTCAACACCAAATGTGTCTTCTAACCTCAGCGTAAAGTCACCCAGCTCGACGGATTTATCATAGAGAGTATTTTCATCGAATGGTTTACTCTCGAAAGTTCGCTCGTCCGTTTTAGGACGAACGGTGTCATACTCGTCTCTGCTGGGGATTCGAATCATCAATGGATAATTGGACCGCAGTTTGCTCTGCTTCACGACTGGAACGGGCTGTCGAGGTTGTAGCAGCGCCGGCTTTTGAGCCCTTTCAGCATGCAGCCATCTTTCAAATTCCTCCTCCTCATCCCGCGAACGCTGTCGCTGACGGATCTGAATAATCTCGTGTGCTCTCTTTACATTACTGCTCACGGCGGCATACCCCTCGGCTAAGTGTTTATGTTGCTGATGTTCCACATCGTGGGTCGCCTGAGGTTCATGAGTCTCCGGATGGATACCTCGTCGCAATCTAGCGAGGATCATTTCTTTTTCACACTCCCCAATCAAGAGATTACTTATCTCAACTTCTATCGCTGCGTCGTATTGTGATTGCGCTACCGAATGCACGTCCTGCTGAGTGCAACTAGAGTACTCCCGTGGCAATGCAGGAGTCAAGTCCGGTTTACAGGCAACAGGGTAAGGACGACGGAGGGTGTGAAGGCGCACTTCCATTCCCGCAGGCGAGAGAGCGCCAATCTTGTGAGAAACACGAGAAAAAGTGACCAAAAAGTTCAGACGGTCCCCGTCTCAGCGACACAGCTCCAGTATCCAGTTAACACATTGACAATCTGGCTCTTTGTTGTTAATACTAGAAATCTTAGGAAAGCGTTAATATAATGACTACAGCTAATGTTTATTTAATCCAACTTCAACTTTTGTCCTCTCAAGTCTCTTAACGATGATTCTCTCGATGCTCTATTCTCTTATGATACTTACTATTCAGTAGTACGTTTCCATGTTGTAATCTCTCCGTTGCTCCATCCTACTCTGACCATTCCTAGCCTCCTTATCAAGAACAGTCACAATGCCTTCGTACACGGACTGCAATTCCTCGACATTCGTCGAGGATATCTTAAGTGGAAACTTCTCGCCTCTGACCACGGTAAAATAATGCCACGTAGGTTTGTAGGCGTATCGCACAGTGCCCTGCTCATTTAGAAGATGAGCACCACGTAGATCGAATTGCTTCACCTTGACAGACAGCCTTCTGCTTCCACGTTGAGATTCCTTCACGGCTATGTCATACTCGACCTTACTCCTGTACATGTACAAAATGTGTGGCTGACCCAAAACATCCCCAACTACCACGTACTTTGGTTTCCATCCAGTGAAATTCTGTGGTGCGTCAGTGCTCTGATCGTCATACTTGACCATGCACTGCGCCTCAGTCTTTAATACCTTGACCTCGTTGTTGGGAATATGAAATTCCATTGTCATAGGACGAGGCGCCGTCGTGATCATCCGCACAGCCTCGTCTGTGGTACTAACGCTAACACCATTCACGCTAAGAAGGACATGTCCAAGTTGAATACCCGCCGTGTCAGCAGCACTACCATCAATTATGAAGGAAGCCACAGGCCGTTTGCCAATCGCATCAATAAACGTGATGGATGCGGGTTTGAATAACGTTGATTCCAGCTCGTAACCAGATGAAAATATTGCACCCAAGAGAGTTGTGGTCACTCGAGCATTGTAGTACTCCCCTCCAGCAGGTAGGCCTCGTTCGTCTAGTGCCATGGGAGATACGTCACGGGAACGGTAATCGTCAAACATTTTTTCTTCATCATCGGAGGCAGTGCTTGAGCTATACACACTATTACCTGGCGTGACGAGACTTCGACTATGATCTGCTCCATTAGCATTGATGGTTGGCTGTATAAGTCCAAAGCTTATGTCATTCCAAAAGTCCGCGTCGTCACTCTGCTGCTGCTGCTGTGGTTGCGGTTGTGGTTGTATTGATGCTTGATGTTGCATAATAGAAGGAGCTACAACACTAAACGGATCGTGTGCTGGTGAAGCCGCCAGCAGCGGTACTGCAGTGACATTGAAAAAATCAAAAGGATTCTGTATGGATGTAACCATCGTCTTGTCACAAGGTAAAGCAGGCATTGAAGCTAATTGCGTGCAGTTGTTATTGATGCTGTGCACAGCATCATAAGTACATCCCATCTGTGAAGCCATCGCCGGGTTCGAACTCCATAGTGAAGGAATGGCCGGCGATAATCTAGAGTCGCTGACAACCATCATGTTAGAGCCATAGTTCGTTTGCGGAGTAGGAGGAAAGTTCATAAACTGCTGATATTTCTGCTGATATTGATGCATGATTGGCGGCGCCTGATTGAATACATCGAGCACTGATACACCTTGGTCAGGAGAAATTTGCATCTGCTGATAGCAAAAGGCGCTCGCTCCAGCGAAATGTATATTTACAGCATCTTCCTCAGTTGTTGGAACTGGCGGAGGAGGAGAATCGCGCCGGTGAGGTTGGACTGCCGCCATTGTCGACTGAGAGTTGACTGAATGGATCGAACATGCGTTTTGTGAGGAGCTTTACACAAAGCTCCTCCCGTGCTCTCGTTCATAGCAGCCGAACATCTCCGTGCTACGTTTCATTTGTTGCTGTTAAACGACGTTCGTCCATCAATTTTGCTTGCCGTTCGGGCACGAGAAGATGAGAGAGGAAAGCCAACTCAACTTTAAAGGAATGGATTCCTACGTAGAGGAGAAGTCTTATGGGGGACTCCAAGCAAAAATTCTCCCACAGTTTACATTTTGTGGAGGAAGACACCCGTGGTCCAGATGAGTCCCTGGCCGGAAGCCCCGACGCAATCACCGATGATATCTCCAATCCCACAATCACCCGACGACAAAGATCCATTCGCCGTTACGTACGGCGTCGCCGCACCGGGCATTCCGCAATTCAATCAGTTCAATCAGCAGCAACCAACTCCCGTTCAACAGCAGCAACCCTACCAGATGGTGCAGCCATATCAAATGCAGCAGCAGCTTACGCAGCAGCCACAACAAGTCGATCCCTGGGCGTCAATGTTGGCAACTCCTCCTGCCGCTCCATCATTTAACGAGGCACCGAAGCAAATGACGCCTCCACCGTTAATGGTAGTGTACGACGCATCTCAGCAGAATGATCCTCCATCTCCAATGGGCGATGTCAGTGTTCTGGCCGCGGCATTCGGAAATGTGAACGGCGCGACTCAACCATTACAGCAATTGCAGCCAATGTTACCTGCCATGATGGAGCAAATGATGCCATCGACGACACCTGCTATTGCGCCGGCGAATCCGTTCGACTTTGACGTTGTAGCTACATCGATTCCAAATTGCTCTCCGCCGAAAATGATGCCTCCTCCCGTACCCCCGCCGACGCCTCCTCGGGATATCAATCAGCAGATGCAGCACTTACAGCAACATCACCACCAACAACAGACGCAATTACCGATGGCGTTCGCTCCTCCTGCCGAACCGTTTGGGTTTAATCAGCAATTGGCCAGTCAGCCATTGAGTCCAGTCCCACAGGCTGCGCAGTTCAATGGTGGTGTCTATGAACAACAACAACAACAATATGCGGTCAACCACGGTGCAATGGTCCCAGCAGCGACTCGGGCTATGTCACCCTATGGCTTCTCTCATCAGGGAATGCACAACGATCCCTTTGGCTATGCATTCTCTCCAATGGCCAGCCCCGTTCCTCAAAGCTCGCCAGGCAATGGCGGTAATATACTGGCTCACGATCCCTTTGCCGCATCTCCTCCTCTGTATAATCCGATCGATAGTGGAGCAATGGTGGTAAGCAACGCGGCAAACGAGGATCCGTTCGGAGTGTTCGGTGGGAGCAATGTAACGGCAATGGTACCGTCATCTCCAACGTGTCATGATCCCTACAATGTCATGGGTGGTTCGATGACGAGTTCATTAGGTGGTTCGGGAACCATGGTCACAGCGTCTTCAGGAGGAGATAGTGATCCTTTCGGTGGTATGTTCGGTGCTCCAACGACCCCAGCGGAGGCTACGGTTACACAGGATGCAGGATTTGGCCAGTCTCATCCTCACAGGGCGGGCAGTGTTGCTGGCTTCGACCCTCGACTTGAGCATCCACCGAATGAGAAAGACATTAGTCTTGATACGAACGGTCTCCCATCGGATGGAGAGTACTATGAGGCACGTATCAACGCTCGAAGTCTTGGTGCGATGTTTTACACGGCACGCAATCTTGAGGAGACGCTCTTTCTCAAGGTCCCAAATAATGCCATCGAGGCATTCGGGCAACGTCCAATTGTGGCATATGTTGCCGAGGAGAGTGCTGCATATAACGCCGGGGTCCATCTCGGGCACATTATTATGGAAGTGAACGGTGAAGCAGTGTCCAACCCAGAGATGTGTGCAACTGCGATTAGGAATGCACCCCGTCCACTCGTTCTTCGTTGCTTTGCTCCGCCTGATCTAGAGTTGACGTGTAGTGAGGGACATCACCGCGTCAAGTATGACGTGAACAACTTGGACGCACCTGCATCATCAATGGATTGGAAGACGAAGTACGTGTTGGTCGGTGGGATTGTGACGAAGCCATGGATGATGAGTATGTTCTACAAGAAGTCGGACTACGATATTGCAGTGAAGGAGGCACACGCCGGTCAGCAAATTTCAGTGAAGGTGAAGCAATTTGATCTCCGGGGTGCTCGAGTTGTTCTTAAGGGTATGGACGGAATGCCGAATCGTATCAAGTACTCGGATCAGGGAAAGCCTTGGTATTGGATATCCATCGTCCCAAATAAGGGATATCCGATCAAAATTGCAAGTGAGAGTCCTGAGGGACTGGAGCCCATCTATGCTGCGGTACGGAGGTTTGTGAAGAAGGATATGGAGGCTCGTTACACCTCAAAGATGAGCGAGAGTTTCGACTCGATGCGCACCCGGAGGTATTAGAGAGTTGTTGCTGGGGTACATAGTAGTTGTTATAGATTGTTAGGAGAGTAGCAAAAAGCCTTGTTTATCATATAAGTTCCAATGTTTGTCAAGTTTGTCAACAACAGTTGGATAATTGAACAAAGCCTTGTGTGAACGTTGTACAATATGTTCATTGTTTGTGAAGCAACAGTTGCGCATGCACTCCCAGTAAAATCGAGAGTATCCTCGAACAAGACTTCGCCGCGAAGGTCAGGTGTCACCAAGCAGTTCGCACGACAACTACTAACCGCCTTCAATTATTCTTCGGAATATTCAATATTCATACTCATTACTCCTACCCATGTTTATTGCATCATCATCGTCTCGAGCTTTATTGCTGGCGAACGGCGCGAGATGTTGCCATCGCTCATTGCCTCGCCTCTCCCACGAAACCTTGGCCCGCTCTCTGAAAGCGCCTCATTCGTCTCGCCTGTCCACATTTACCTTTTCTCACTATTCATTCTTCTCTGATATACCTACCATCGACGGCAATTCATTTGGCTCACCTACCGCAGATGCATCGCTTGTTCAAAAGGATATACTTACACCAAATTTATCATCGACTCATATTTCGTCGAGGCACTATCAATTTCAACAACAAATTCAACAATGGATTTCATCCAATCCTCATGTTGCTCCATACAAGGCGGAGGAATCGTTGTCGAGACTCTGGGTCGAGCAGCAAGAGTTATTTTGTCAGTGGCAGGAGCAGCATGTGCAGACAACATCGCCAACCATCATCTTTACTACAGAATCTGTAAATCTAGTCCTACAGGCTTGGTGTTATTCCTCTAACGGAGAGATTGGCGCAGAACGTGCAGAACGGTTGTTGCATTGGATGGAAAATTTGCATTGGTCGGAGTCAAAGAATGTATCTATATTCATGCCAAAGCCAGATTATCACAGCTACTCGACGGTTATCGATGCGTGGTCTCGTGCAGCAGTCTACGAAAGTCGCGATAGCTCCAATAATAGCAACATGCGAAGTAATGGGGGGAAGGTATCGCTCGCTACGAAAGCTGGATTCGAATGTGCTAAACGAGCCGAGGATGTGTTAATGCATATGCAACGTATGCACGAACAGTATATACAATCAGATTCAGAATACAACTCAGAAGTGCAGCCAGATACAATGGTATTCAACCAAGTTCTGTCAGCTTGGTCGAAAATCCATGGGGGAACAAAGGTTTCTGCGATGCGTGCCATGAGGATATTAGATCTGATGCAAGAGCTACACCATCAACAATATAAGAATACTTCAGAGTGGCAAGGCATCTTGCTTTCAAAAGTCCAACCTAATCTTGATACTTACAAGCAAGTGATTTATGCTTGGGCGAATGCTACGAATGCAATCGACGGTCCTGATCGCGCAGAGCTTATCCTACGCCACATGCTTTCCATGTCTAAAGCGGGAAACGTGGGTGCAGAGATAATGCCCGACCTTGAGTGCTTTCACATCGTCATGAAGGCCCATGCAGAGCTAGTTCGTAAGAAACGAAAGGTAGACACAGAGGAACGAGCTCAGAAAGTAACTATCATATTAGACTGGCTGGAAGTCATGGCTTTACGGAGGCCGAAGATTCAACCCACCACGGAAACATATCGAATTGCAATGTCTGCGTGGGTTTGGAGTCATCACGTAAATGCTCCGAAGGAAGCAGCGAGTATTTTGAATCGAATGATTCGTGCGTGCAATGTCAGTAGTAAGAATGTCGGAGCCAAGAAGGATTCAGACTTGGGTGTCGTACGACCAGAAACAAGAGATTTCAATACTGTGATTAACTGCTGTTCTTTTGCAAGAATGGTTGGTTTAGATAAAAGTGTAGACGAGGACGATGAAAGTTTACTTGTGAGGCAATTATTCCATGGAGAAATATTTGATATTGCTGAAGGAGCATTGAACGCTCTCATCTCTTCACCATATGCGAAACCGGATTGCGCTACCTTTACGGGAATCATTCGAGCGTGCTTGAATCTGCTACCGAATACTGTAGAAAGAGACGTGCGTGTGATTGAACTCTTCCGCTTGGCCTATCGCACTCCGCTAACAGAAGCTAGTTCACCGGGCAAAGTAATGTCTACGTCGACAGAGAAGTACTGTGCACAGCCCGGTGGTGGATGTGTTGATGCTAATGTGTTACGGCAATTGCGGCTCTGCCTTCCATCAATTGAGGACTACATTCGCGTTCGCGAGGAGTTTGAAGAGCATCGTCGCCAGAATTGTCAGCTGTTTCAATTTAAATGAGGTAATCGATCACAGCAAGGGAATCCAACAGCGTACATTTAGTTAGGAGTAATAGATATTCATATGTCTTGGTCATTCAATCAATTAACATTGCAAATCACTTCACAGCCAAAGCACGACATTCTTTGGAACACCACCATAATTCTTATCAAAGAAATCCAGAACGTCCTTCTTGTCATATCTCAGTGACCAGTGTGCGCATATGAAGACAGTGTTGGGGAATGCCAATATCCAAGGATGGAGCTGCGCATAATGCGTATGACCTTTTCCTGCTACAGCACTATCTAACTCGGAACTCGGCGGGCCTAAGAATGTTACCTCATGGATGATGTATTTATATTTTCGACATATCTCTCTCCATCTTTCTCTAAGTAATGTTATTTGAGTATCACCTGTATAGAATATCAAACCCTCGTCGTAGCTTTCTGTCAATGACAGTTCATCACCGCCATCCACTTCCCTCTTTGTTCGTAATAATGCACCTAATTCACTCTTACTCATGCGACGATATTCTTCCTTCAGACGTTGTTTCTGTGTAAAGATACCGTATGACACCGAAGGAACACCCTGTTTATGCGGGGCAGATAGGACCTTGATACCAATTGGCGTTGGACTTCCAGTATATTTGTCCTTTGGAAGCATAATCCTTGATCCATCGACGACACCCATCAAGTCAAAATCACTAAATTCTAACGTCTGTTCATCAGTTTGATCGACATCTCCGTAGTTCAATTGTGCCTCTGCTATTAAGAAGTTACGAACTAGCTTCGTAATTGATTGTGGAACAAGAAGGAGAGCGCCACGACTGGCATGGACCGGTAGTGCACCAATGTGATCCCTATGGCCATGCGTGAGTAATACTGTCTTGGGCTCTATTGACGAAACGTGCAATCCAGCATCGAGGGCGATTCCCAACTCTGGTATAAAATAAGCGGAAGCATCGGCCGATCTGCCCAGGCCAATAAGTGAAAGTGAATTGGATTGCTTCTTCCGTTGTTTCGTCGTCTTTGTGTCAGAGATCGCATCATAATTGTCGCCATCTTCCAATATTACTCGACGAAGAGTGTGATCATCACCGGGAACGCCCATATTCCACAACTCACTCCGCTTCGCAGCCTCAGAAGCGTCGGTGCGTTCTCGTGGCGGAAGTAATTGCAACGATCCGGCCAACGCTCGTAGAGGCTGGGGGAACTTGCCACTGGGTACACGATATTTTGTCGTGGCATCGTCATCATTATCATCGATATCATCCGATCGTGATACACCCAAATTTGCCTCAAATATAGTTTCAAAGAGTTGTGCCAACTCCTGCAAGTTAATCCGTCCATCGCCATCAATATCTGCCATGAGTAGTAGTTTCTTCGCGACACGATCAATGGTATTCCCCGCCTCATCGTCTGCCAATACTCGTCGTGCATGTGCCTGAGCTGCCTTCATCTGTGCGACATTGCCATCATTATTATTGTCACGACTTAGCTCATCGTAGTTGGCACCCTTGGATAGCTCGATGACCATACTCCTTGCCAGGTCCACGAATAATGATTGAGCCTCGACGGCGCTCAATGTACCGCTGCCACAATCATCATATGCTCGAAATACTCGTGATACCACATGTTTCTTCCGCGCTGCTCCATCCGATAGAGAGGATGCGGCATCTTCATTCCCAGATAGCAGAGCCAGGGTCGTCGATGCGAGATACTGTAGAGCCTGCGTAACATCCTCAGAGCTGCTCGTTGATGAAGGAGGCGGAGGCGTGATGGTCGTTGAGAAGAGCGACGTCGGGGATGACGATGACGGAGTAGTCATTATCGAAAATGCAGATGATCGGCTTGGGCAAATCATTATTATAAACAGCAGAAACACCTTCGATATGTTGGTGCATCTATCATGACTGCAAGACTTTGCAATCATCATGCGGTTGGCCGAGACTTTGAGAATCCTACTACTAACGCCTACTGTCATGATACACGTCATGCATGGTCCTCTGTCCAGGAAACACGCCGATGAGCCCCAGCCATTGACCCCTATTTGGCGGGCGGAGACCAGAGCTGTCTATCCG
>Ga0247843_1001148_pt1 | contig 56668 bp, 45 predicted proteins | sample LaCruzMarch2017__FD_192420 | JGI IMG/M metagenome (GOLD analysis project Ga0247843, IMG submission 192420) | Freshwater microbial communities from meromictic Lake La Cruz, Castile-La Mancha, Spain - LaCruzMarch2017_8m | ecosystem: Environmental > Aquatic > Freshwater > Lake | place: Spain...
TTCCTATTATTGCCTTGATAGACGTAAGTTTATCGAACATAGTGATGGTAGTTTTGTTGGGAGGTCAGAGACCCCAAAACTGCCACACTTTTTTCTTCTCCCCTAAAAAACTACCGAACTATTGAGTATAATAATGAGGTGGATTTCTTTGCCAAACCACGCAACAACGCAAAGAAAAAATCAGCCAAAGATATTCCTTTACAAGCCCAAAAGATGGCTAAAAAAAGACCTGTTATTGAAACCGTTATCGGTATCCAAAAAAATGTAATGGACCTTGAACACACAAGGCATCTAAATCCAACCAATGCTTTTACTCACTCGTTGGCTGCTATCTGTGCCTATTCTTTTTACCAAAGAAAACCTAAAGTTAGTATAGCACTACCATTGGTATTGAGCCAGTATTGCCCTCAAATGGTTGCTTAGATTTGAAAAGTTCACGTTAAATTAGCACCTGATTCAGCCAAGTACATCAATATTTGTGTAGTAAAAGAATATTTAAACGAATTTCAAGGAATAACTAAATGGTAGTACAAGATTTTACAGCAAAGACCAAAGAATTAATTGATAACCTCAAAAGTGTTTGTACTTCTTACGGATTGGGTAACGACGGCAACGAATTTAAAATCATTACGCAGGTTTTTCTCTACAAATTTATGAATGATAAGTTTGGCTACGAAGTAAAACAGATTGAGCCAAGCCTCCAAACTGCTGAAAAGTGGGAAGAAAAAATAAAAGAATACACCGACGATGACTATGAAATGTTGCTGCTGCAACTAAGCCCCGATAGCGCCAAACTCAAACGTGAACATTTCCTGTCTTCTTTGTTTGAAAAACAAAACAGCGAAGAATTTGCCAAAACCTTTGACGATACCCTCCGCGATATTGCCATTTTCAACAATGAGATTTTTTCGGTAAAGACGGGCACCGGAGCAAAAATTACGCTCTTTGATGAACTCAGTCAGTTTATATCTGACCCTTCGCAGCGCGATAATTTCTGTAAAGCCATTGTGAACCAGTTGGTTAATTTTAGTTTTGAAAAGATTTTTGACCAAAAATTCGACTTTTTCTCTACCATTTTCGAGTACCTCATCAAAGATTATAACAAAGACGGGGGCGGAAAATATGCCGAATATTACACGCCTCATGCCGTAGCCAAAATCATGGCGGCTTGTTTGGTGGATACTCCCGTGCAGAATGTAACTTGTTGCGATCCATCGGCAGGTTCGGGTACGCTCTTAATGAATTTGGCTCATGCCATTGGCGAAGACCGCTGTACGATTTACTCACAGGATATTTCGCAGAAATCGTCGTCGATGTTACGGCTCAACCTGATTCTGAATAACCTCGTTCACTCAATACCGAATATCATTCAGAGCAATACGATTCTGGCTCCTTATCATAAAGAGGGTGATAAACTGATGAAGTTTGACTACATCGTATCCAATCCCCCCTTCAAGCTTGATTTTAGCGAATACCACGCTGACCTGCTGGCCGGTAAAAATAGCGAACGTTTCTTTGCGGGGGTTGCCAATATTCCGAATAAGGACAAAGATAAAATGGCTATCTATCCACTGTTTATTCAGCACATTATGTACACGCTCACGAGCAAAGGTAAAGCCGCTATTGTAGTGCCTACGGGCTTTATTACTGCCCAAAGTGGTATTGAGCGTAAAATTCGGGAGCGATTGGTAGAGCAGAAAATGCTGTGTGGCGTGGTGAGTATGCCCAGCAATATTTTTGCTACGACTGGTACAAACGTTTCAATTTTGTTTCTTGACCGTGCCAATACCAAAGGCGATATTGTGCTGATGGATGCTTCCAAACTTGGCACAACCGTGAAAGACGGTAAGAATCAAAAAACGCTGCTGTCGCCCGAAGAAGAACAGCGTATCATTGATACCTTCAATCGCCACGAAGCCGTGGAGGATTTTTCGGTGGTGTTGAGCTACGAACAGATTGCAGGAAAGAACTATTCGTTTAGTGCAGGGCAGTATTTTGATGTAAAAATCGAATATACCGATATTACAGCCGAAGAATTTGAGGCAAAAATGGAGGGATTCAAGGCAAATTTAGGCAATCTGTTTGTTGAATCGAAATCTTTGGAAGACCGGATAAGGGGTGCTTTAGAGGGGCTACAGTATAAGTAAAAACAATAAGACCTATTCTCAAATACAAATCTCCAACCAATGGTTGGAAAAATTAGTTGGAACAAACATGTTGTCATTTTATTGAACCAATAAATTAACTTATAAGTAACTTTTTTATTGACTTTAACGTTAATTATTAAACAATAATTCTATTGAAATTTCAACTTGTTAAACTTTCTCGATTTTCGGGTAAAAAATCAAGTATTTACTACATAATCATCGGAGATGATAAAGAAACGCTGTTTGATAAATTTATTCGTAGTAACTTATCAAGTAACCAAAAAGAAATTGAGCAAATTTTCGTAACGCTTGATGCGATGGGGAAAAAGGTCGGTTCGCAGGATATTTATTTCAGAAAAAAGAAAGAAGGAAAAGCGGGTGATGGCGTAGAGGCTATGTATGATTATCCGTCAGCAAAACTTAGGCTGTACTGCATTCGATATGGTAGCGTAACGTTGATTTTGGGCGATGGTGGCGAAAAATTTGTGAGAACTTGGCAAGAAGACCCACAGTTGAGTCAATCGGCAAAAGAAATGATACAAATTTCAAAAAAATTGACTCAGGCGATTCGAGAGGGTGATCTATCTTGGAATGGGAATGATTTTATAGGACAATTTGAATTTAATGATAACGATGAATAACATACCGGAATACAGCAGCCCATTGATTGACCAAATCTACGATGGGATTCCTCAAACGACCTTTGATTTTGTGGCTAACCGAATGAGTTTAGCTGCCCGAATCAACGATGCCATTAAAGCCAAAAATTGGACACAAAAACAGTTTGCCGTAGCAATGGGCAAAAAACCCTCCGAAATTAGCCGATGGCTGAGTGGCACGCATAACTTTACGACCGATACCCTTTGGCACATTGAGCAAGTGCTTGGCATTAGGTTATTGGCAGACCCAAGCGAAACCCCTATGTATGTTTTTGAGGCTGAAAGTCTCAGAAAATTTGTGTTACAGGAAGTAAATAACGCCTTAGAAAAGTATCTGAGTAATAAGAAAGTGACGATGATTTGAACGGTTCAACCCAGTTTGAATATAATCTGAGAAATGATGAGTAAATTAAAAATAACAATGAACCCAAATTCAGAAAACTTTGGAGGGGTTAATTTATGAGTAATACAGCCACAAAAAGATTAGGTGATATAGTAAACTTCAAAAGAGGTTATGATTTGCCTTCCTATAATCGAAAAGAAGGTGCATACCCAATAATAAGTTCAGGTGGAATATCCGGTTATCATTCAGAATATAAAATTGAAGGTGAAGGTTTGATTACAGGGCGATACGGTACTTTAGGTGAGATGTATTATGTTAATGGTAAATATTGGCCTCATAATACCGCATTGTATGTAACTGATTTTAAAGGAAATTATCCAAAATATGTATACTATTCTTTAAAGTGCCTTGGAAATTTAAAGACCTCAGATAAAAGTACAGTTCCCGGTATTAATAGAAATGATTTACATGATATTGTAATACCGTATATACAACCTGAATTTCAAAAGCCCATCGCCGACTTTCTTGCCACTTTAGATGCCAAAATAGAACTAAACAATCGCATCAATGCCGAGTTGGAAGCAATGGCAAAAACACTGTATGATTATTGGTTTGTGCAGTTTGATTTTCCGAATGAAGACAACAAGCCCTACAAAACAGGCGGCGGTGCAATGGTTTGGAATGAAGATTTGAAAAGAGAAATTCCTGAGGGGTGGGAAGTAGAAGGAATAGAAAAAAGCTGTTCTATTATAGACTGTTTACATTCAAAAAAATCAGATTATGTATTTGAGGCTGAAGATTCATTTTTATTACAATTAGAAAATATAAAAGATGATGGTCTTATAGATTTATATAGTAAATATTATGTAACAAAAGATGAGTATAAACGATGGACTTTTAGAATTGAAGTTAAGGGAAATGATATATTAATCACTAACGCTGGGCGAGTAGCAGCAACAGCTCAAATGCCAAAAGATATAATTTCTGGTATTGGAAGAAACATTACTGCAATTCGACCAAATAAAATAAGTCCAGCATATTTGTTTTTATCATTTCGTGGAACTGATATTAAGCGTCAAATACGATTAAACACGGATGCTGGAGCATTTTTTACGAGTTTTAATGTCAAAGGGATTAAACAACTAAAGATTTTAAGACCTATAAACAAGATTGAAGAAAAATTTGAAGAATTAGTTCACCCAATTAGGCGTAAACGAGAATTAAACAATTCCGAAAACCAACAACTTGCCACCTTACGGGATTGGTTATTGCCAATGCTGATGAATGGTCAGGTGATGGTGGAGTGAGTGATAAAATAGGAGAAATGAATAGCAATTCGATGAGTGAGCAGGAAACGCACAGATTTTGGGAAGAACTTGAAAAAGCTTTCAAGGAATTAGGCAACTATACAATTTTTGAAATTCTTAAAGAAATCTTTCCAGAAGAATATTCATATCATCAAATTGCGTATAATGAAGAATGGCTTGTAATAAGTAAGCGAGTGGAGCGTCAGCTAACTTTGGAACGAAAAAAAACGCTATTTTTTAAAGAGTTGGATGCTTTAGAAGATTATTTTGAAAATGATGAGTTCAGAATAACGTTTGAAAATTTAGGAGAAACTACCATTGACAAGAGATAATGTTAAAAATATATTGTATTATATGTAATTAATTGATAGTGAGGTTATTAAAAAAATAAAGTAATGGCTACAAATAAACATGCAGTGATTAGATACCAAACGCTGGATAAATGCTTTCGCAATCCAGGGCGTAAGTATTACATGGAAGGTTTAATCGAGGCTTGCAATAACGCTTTCTATGAATTTACCGGAAAGGATATAGATATCAAAAAACGCCAAATATTTGAGGATATTAGATTTATGGAAAGCCCTCAGGGCTGGAATGTACCTTTGGAACATTGCAGAGATGGACACAAAGTGTATTACCGTTATTCAGATATATCTTTTTCCATCAATAGCCAACCTCTGAATGAAACAGAAGAAAATCAATTAAAAGAGGCATTATTAACTTTATCCAGATTCAAAGGGATGCCGCAGTTTGAGTGGGTAGATGAAATTTTGACAAGATTAGATTCCGGCTTTGGTCTGTCTCATGGCAATCATAAAATAATTGAATTTGAACAAAATAGCTATTTGAAGGGATTGGAGCATATTACGCCAATATATAACTCTATACTGTACAAAAGAGCAGTAACTATTGAGTATAAAAGCTTCAGGCAGGAGAATTCGCAACTAATCATTCTTCATCCCTATTTTTTAAAGCAGTATAATAACAGGTGGTTTGTTTTTGGTAAGAACGATACAAATAACTATATCATGAACCTTGCCTTGGACCGAATTAACACCGTCGAAGAGAGTACAATTGCCTTTACCCCTAATAACACAATAGACTTCAATGAATACTTTGAGGATATAGTTGGGGTAACTTTGGATAATGAGGCACAGATTCAAAAAATAGTATTGAGGGTCAGCAATGGCCTTTTCCCTTATATTCAGACGAAGCCAATACACGGTTCACAGAAAGTAAAAGAAAAAGGTAGTACCCATACGCTCATAACGCTTGATTTGATTCCTAATTACGAGTTTGAATCATTGATCCTTTCTTATGCAGAAGGGGTGGAGGTGGTTGAACCTCAGTCATTTAGGAATAAAATTGCAAACAGAGTACAACTGATAAGTAATAATTACCAAAATAAGAGTGCTGATACATTGCACTCTTTAGAACATAATTTGCATCATGAATAAAATAGGATTTCAAAATTTTAGGCGTTTTATTGACTTTGAGCCTATTGAATATAAAGGCATTACATTTCTGGTAGGGCGTAATAATTCTGGGAAATCAACCCTCGTAAAAGCTTTATTACTCATCAATGATTTTTTGAAATCAGATGATATAACTACTTTTTCATTTGGGAGTAATTCTCTGGAAGATGCTAATATTGTTACGTTTGGAAGAGCGAAGAACAGAAATGCCAACGAAGATTTTATAAAATTTTATTATCAAGTTGATAATTATACGATTGAAATTGTCATTTCAGGGGATGATGATAAAACTTTAGCAACAGTTCGTAAGGTTCTAATTACTGATACATCTGAAAATTTTGAATTTTTATTTGAAGATAAGAGTATTAAAATTTCAATATTAACTTCAGAAAATTCAGTAATAGAAGAAACGAATGATAAAATTATTGATTTTTTAGATAGTGAAATAGAACGAATAAGTAAACAAATTGATACTATCAGTTTAAAAAAATCAAGTAAAGAATTTATTTTTTTAGTGGAAGAATTAAGCTCTATTGAAAAGAAAAAAAATTTGATTACATCAAATAAAAAAGGTAATAAAGATGAAAACATTTACTCTATTAGTACAGTCTTCCCAACTCCGTATAGATTAAATGAAATAATTGATTTTACGATTAGTGAGGCTTTATTCCTTTATAACAAACAATTTAATGAAATACAGGAGGGTAATGAATCACCTAAAGAGTTTGAAAACTATCGCGGCTTTTATGAAGAACATAACAAAATAGAAAAATCTTTTCAGAGTTTTTATAACAAAATTAATTCATCATCTATCGTTTATTTAGGAGCTAATCCTGCAAAACAATCTGCATTATTCCCTATTCGTGATAGAAATAATTCTTTAGCACAGGCTATTCATGATTTTTATCAGTTAAGAATTACTAAAGGTGAAAAAGCCTATGAGTTCGTTGAAAAGTGGATGGTTTCTTTTGAAATAGGATACTTTTTCAATATTCTGTTGCACGCAGGCGAAGCTTATGAAGTGAGAATAGACCCTTTGACTAAAAATATGCACTTAGCAGACAAAGGTATGGGGTCTATTCAGGCAATGTTATTAATACTGCGTTTAGCGTCTATTATTCATAAAAAAAAGCATCCTTCTATTATTACAACAATAGTAATTGAAGAACCAGAACTTAACCTGCACCCCGCACTGCAAAGTAAATTAGCTGATTTATTTTTAGAGGTAAGCCAGCACCCATATAACCTGAACTTTATTATTGAAACGCACTCAGAGTATATATTACGAAGGTCTCAAGTTCTTGTGGCTGAAAAGGAATTTGCAGTTGGAGTAAACGAAAACCCATTTTGTGTTTATTATTTCCCAAAAGACACAGAAAATGAACTTCAACCATATCGCTTAGAATATCAAGCCGATGGTGTATTTAATAGGAATTTTGGTGATGGTTTTTTTGATGAAGCGTCATCAAGTACACTTGAATTATTGAAACTTAAACGCCAAAAGAAAGCATAATGTTTACAGTTTACGCCGAAAAAGAAATATTTGAAAATATTGTACTTTTTAATGACACATATCCCAATTGGTACAAAATCTTTTCTAATCATTCAGAAGTTTGCCTAAATATTACAGATGCTGAATTAAATGCAGAACTAACACAAGGTACACCAATATTTGAGTATATTATGGCTAATGCTGGAAAAGAGCCTATTGCTTTAAAAGATTTCTTTGATGATATTCATTTAGATAAATCAGTTATAGCAGAAAAACCTCGTGCAGCTTTTCTTCTGAATTATCCTAAAGTAGAAACAGATGCAATGCAAAGCTCTTATGGTATAATTGTTCAAAATAAGGATAATATTGATGACAATATACTAAAAGGTACTTATTTTAAGAATTTACCAAAGAATTTAGTTATTGAAAATCAACAGTGTATTGGGTGGAAAAAACTTCTGAATTTTTCTATACCTCCTTCAAATTCTATGGTAATAAATGATGAATATTTGTTTACTAACGAAGAGAACAGCAGGATAATTGGTCAGTTTAATGTTCTTCATTTAATAGATTCTTTATTACCACACAATCTTGATATTCCTTATCACATTCTAATAGTTACGACGCAAAAAAACAAATCCAATGAATGGTACGAAAGACTTGCAGGAAATTTAAAAGCTCAAATAATTTCGTTGAGACAATATCCAATAATATTTGAATTAGTTTTTACTGATTCTATCCATAAAAGGAAATTGATTTTGAATTATGTTAATGCTACTTGTGATAAAGGGTTTGCAATTTTTAAAGTCAGTGATAATAAAACTGTAAGAGAAACCAATGATTTGCGGTTTGATAGAATTTTTAATCGAATCGACCCACATGAAGGAGATTCGGATTACACAGATACTCACTTAATATTAACTGAGCTTAAAAGTATATGTGATAAGGCTAAAAATGACATTTCAACTTCAGCGGTTCATATTCCTAATAAGAGAATCTTAGGAGATTGCAACCCCGATAAATCACTTAAAAATAGATTAATTAATGATGTCTAAATATTTCTCCTAACAATGCACCATCACTGCACAATTAAGTATTTACTTTGCATTGTCAAACAAAAACAGCGAATAACAAATATCCAATGAGTAATAATAGAACAGATGTAGGCTTTATTTTTCAGATTACCGACAAGGTACTTTGGAATGTATTTAAGAAAAATGAAATTGGTGATGTGCTATTACCTTTTGTGGTTATCCGTCGTTTAGATTGTATCCTTGAGCCCGTAAATGCCAAAGTAAGAGAGGCTTATAATAATTTTAAAGAAAAAGTATCAGAAGATAAACTCGACCCCATCTTGCGTAAAGCCGCAGGCGGATTGCAGTTTTATAATACTTCAAAACACACCCTCGACTCGCTCAAAGAAAACCCAAAAACCATCGAGATTGATTTCAATAATTACCTCAATGGCTTTAATAAAGAAGTCCGTGACATCATCGACAACTTTCAGTTCGATAAAGTCATTGCTCGTTTGGTAAAAAACAAACTCCTTTACCAAATGATTGATGCCATCTGCAAGGTCGATTTGCATGTAGATACTGTGGATGGCCATACTATGGGCTATATTTTTGAAGAACTCATACGCATAAGCAACGAGCAGAGCAATGAAACCGCTGGTGAGCATTTTACCCCACGTGATGTAATAGACCTGATGGTAAAGGTGGTTTTTAGTACCGAAAAGGAAGACCTATCTCAGCCAGGCATTATACGCACCTTGTATGACCCCACACTCGGTACGGGAGGCATGATAAACCTTGCCAAAAACTATATATTAGATATACTTTGTGCCAATAGCCCACATAAGCCAACCATCAAGGCTTACGGACAAGAAATAAACGAACAGTCTTACGCCATTGCCAAATCTGAGGCATTGATTACGGGCGAGAATGCCGACAATATTCGCCACGGCAATACTTTTACCGAAGACCGTTTCCCCGACAAGCATTTTCATTACCAGTTTGCCAATCCGCCTTATGGCGTTACGTGGAGTAAAGATGCCGCTTTTATCCAAAACGAAAGTGCCAACCCTGCGGGTAGATTCTACGCTGGTTTGCCAGGCAGTAGCGACGGACAGCTATTGTTTTTGCAACACATGATTAGCAAAATGGAGCGTGAAGGCGGCAAAATTGCCGTCGTTACCAATGGTTCGCCCTTGTTTACGGGCAATGCTGGTGGTGGAGAAAGCGATATTCGTAAATGGATTATTTCTAACGATTGGCTCGATTGTATCGTAGCCTTGCCCAAAGACCTGTTCTATAATACAGGAATAAATACATATATATGGTTTTTGGATAACAACAAACCACCGCACCGCCGTGGCAAAGTTCAGTTGATTAATGCCAACGTATCCGAAGATAAAACCAACAACATCGAAGGTTTTTGCCGACCCGAAAAGCGTAGTCTCGGCAACAAACGCAATAAAATTGAGCCTTTTCATATTGAAAAGCTGGTAGAAATCTACCAAAATTTTGAAGAAAGTACTTACTGCAAAATATTTGATAACGAAGACTTTGGCTATTACCAAATAACCGTTGAGCAACCCGAATACAATAAAAATGGCGAAATTGTAAGAGATAAAAAAGGCAACCCAAAGCCCGACGGCAAAAAACGTGACAAAGAGAATATACCACTCAGCCAAGATATTGAAACCTACTTTGCTAACGAAGTATTGCCGCACGTACCCGATGCGTGGATAGACTACGACAAAACTCGCATTGGCTACGAAATAAACTTTACGAAGTATTTCTACGAATACAAAGGCTTACGCCCATCGGCTGAAATTAAAACCGAGATTGAAACGCTTGAATTTGGCAACGAAAACCAAAAAGGTATTGCTCAATTATTAAAAGAATTGTTGGGATAATGAAAAGACAATTTTAATTATCTTTGATATAAACTTTAAATTTTTAAAAATATGCTATCAATTGTTGGAACTTATGACAACGGTTACATAAAACTTGACAAGGATTATTCATCAAAAAATCCTGTTAAAGTAATCGTAACTTTTTTGGAAGATATTCAGAGCAAATCTGAGAGCGGTCTTGCTTTAACAGACTTTTCTTTCTCAAAAAGCCAAAAGAATCTTCAAAATTTCAAAGGTTCATTTGCTGATGCAGTAATTGACGAAAGACGTGACGAATTATGAAAATATTTTTAGATACATCTTCACTTTTTAAACTTTATCACCAAGAAGTTGGTACAGATGAACTCGAAAATTTGTTTTCGCAAGTAAAAATCACGCACGTTTTCTTATCTGAAATAACAAAAATTGAATTTACTTCAACGATTTGGAAGAAAGTCAGAACAAAAGAAATTACGACAACACAAGCTAAAGTAACTTTGGAATTATTTGAGAACGACTTTGAAAAATACAATTTTGTTGCAACTGATAGTTTGGTTTTAGAACAAGCACGAAACCTGACAACAAAGTATGGCATTGAGGGTTTAAGAACACTGGACAGCATTCAACTTTCTACCTGCATAAGTTTAGCAAAAGAAGTAGACATTTTTTATACAGCAGATAAATTACTGAAAACACTCATCGAACAAGAAGGGTTAGCAACAGAAATGCCCAGTAGCTAACATCTGTGTTTTTATAAAAAAGAACAGAGCCGTTCACACAAGCGAACGGAACTTAAAATATTTTGTCATCACTGATGATAAAATTGAACTATAATACTTGATAATGAAACCATACGAAAAATATAAAGATAGTGGTGTTGACGGGGGCGACCATCGCTGGATTGGCGAAATTCCTGAGCATTGGAGTAAGTTAAAAATTGGTCGCACTTTTAGAAAAATTGGGAGTGGAACAACGCCAAATACTAATACCGAAAAATATTATGAAGATGGAAATATAAATTGGTTGAATACAGGTGATTTGAATGACTCATATATTACATCAACCAAAAAAAAAATCACTCAAATCGCAATTGATGAAATATCAACTTTAAAATTATCTTCTATTGATAGTATTGTAATTGCACTTTATGGAGCAACCATTGGTAAACTTGGTCACTTAAAAATTGAAACTACAACTAATCAAGCGTGTTGTGTGCTTTCAGAGTCTGAGGAAATTGAGAATAGGTATCTATTTTATTTTTTAATGGCTGCTAAGAATTTTATTATAAGTAAGGCTTATGGAGGTGGACAACCTAATATTAGTCAAGATTTGATTAAACAACTATATATTACTGCTCCTTCGCAGCAAGAACAAACCGCCATAGCCAAATACCTCGACCACCAAACGGCTATTATTGATGAATTGATTGAGAAAAAGACCAAACAAATAGCTTTACTCAAAGAAAAACGCCAAGCCATCATCAACGAAACCATAACCAAAGGCTTAGACCCTACCGCCAAAATGAAAGATAGTGGTATTGAGTGGTTGGGGGAGATTCCTGAGAATTGGGAGGTTACTAAAATAAAATTCATTAGTTCTGTAATTTCCAAAGGAACTACACCTTCAACAGAGGGAAAAGGACTTGTAGATAATGGTATAAAATATTTGAAAGCTGAAAACATTAAAGACTCAGAAGTTTCTTCAATTCCTGAATTCTTTATTGATGAGGAAACACATGAAATATTAAAACGTTCTCAACTCCAAGAAAATGATATTTTGTTTGTAATTGCAGGTGCTACCATTGGTAAAGTTGCGATACTTCCAAAAGAGTTAACGCCTTCAAATACTAATCAAGCAGTTTCTTTCATCAGATTGAAGGAGGGTGAGAATTACAAGTTCATCCATTATTGGTTACTTTCATCAAAAATATATGACCAAATTTGGTTTTGGGCAGTTCAATCAGCACAGCCAAATTTATCTATGGAGAGTTTGGGAAACTTTCCCGTGCCTTATCCTTCAATTCATGAACAGGAATTAATAGTAAATTTCTTAAATTGTAAATTTGGAGAATATGAAAGCGTAATCGTAAATAATTTAAACCAAATCGAAAAGCTAAAAGAATACCGTCAATCGCTTATATCGGAGGCAGTTACGGGCAAGATAGATGTAAGAGAATGGTCTTGAACATGATTCTTGGGATTTCGGGAAAGACACGATTTTTTAGAAATCTTGAAATCCTAAAATCAATAAAATCCTGTTTAAGACAATTTCTTGGGATTTCGGGAAAGACACGATTTTTTAGAAATCTTGAAATCCTAAAATCAATAAAATCCTGTTTAAGACAAAATTTAATGTAAGATGCAAACAGACTATTCAAACGACATTAGTACTTTAACCCACAAAATCATTGGTTGTGCAATGGAAGTGCATAAAGCAATGGGAAATGGTTTTCAATCGGACCGCCGATGCGGAGGTTATCTATCAAAGAGCCTTAGCGATAGAATTTGAGTTTCAAGGCTTAAAGTTTGAAAGAGAAAAAGAGATGGATTTGCATTATAGACAACAGCACATTGGCACTCGAAGAGTTGATTTTTTTGTAGAAGGTTTAGTTATGGTCGAAATCAAGGCTGTAGAATTACTACAAGATGTACACAAAGCACAAGCCATCAATTATTGCGAAGCATATAACATTGCCGACGGTTTATTAATTAATTTTGGTTCACGAAGTTTAGATTTTAAGAGAGTTTATAACAAAAAACTAAAATAATCTTGCACATGATTCTTGGGATTTCGGGATAGACATGATTTTTTTTAATCCTGAAATCTTATAATCAAATGAATCTTGTTTTAGAAATATTGTTTATTTTTACAAAAACACTCATCCGATGAATGCACTAACAATTCAAAATATAGGTAACGAGATGCTCATCAGGTTCAACCGCAGCACATTCGATGAAACCTATCTGATGGCACTCATCAAGCGTTTGGAGATAGAAGCCACCGCCCAAGCGGCACAGGTTTCGCCCAATATCGGCCAAATTGCCAACGAAATAGACAACAGTTGGTGGGCAAAAAACGGGGATGATTTCTTGAAAGACGTAAAACGCTGATGAGTAAAAGCATCATTATAGATACCAACTTGATTTTTTCGGCATTGCTCTCCAATGCTTCTCAAATCCGAGAAGCATTGGAGAGCAATGCCTTTACCTTCTACGCCCCCAACTTTATCATAGCCGAGATATTTAAGCACCAACGCAAAATGCTTAAACTCACCAAACTCGATGAAGTAGAGTTTTTTACGTATTTCAATGCCATCGTCGAAAACGTCAAGTTTATTCCCCTCGACTTTATCAGTACTCCCAGCAGGCAGCAAGCCTATGACCTTTGCCATGACATCGACCCCAAAGATATACCTTTTGTAGCACTCTCAATAGAGCTGAAAGCACCATTTTGGACCGGTGACAACAAGCTAAAAAGAGGTCTTTTGGCAAAAGGATTCAACAATATCTATCAGAATACTTAATTGTAGCACCATCATGTTAAGAAAATTGATTTTTTTTAACATGACATGGCTGATATGTTAAGAAAATCATAAAAAACGAACATAAGCGTTCAAATCATCATCATAATAATGGCAGAAGGAACAAAAGAAAGACATTTTGAGGAACACATCGTGAAGTATCTCACCAAAACTGCACAACCTGAGTTTCCTGAGTATGTAGAAAAAGATAATAGTTGCTACGATAAAGAACTATGCCTGATTCCCGAAGATGTCATTGGTTTTATTAAAGATACGCAGCCCAAAAAGTACGAAGCCCTTACGCTGCAATATGGAGCAAAGACCGATGCCAAAATAGTAGAACGAGTAGCCGAAAGCCTCAATAAAAACAAAACACTCCATGTTTTGCGTGAGAAAATCAAAGACCGAGGGCAAAACCTTGATTTGGTTTACTTTAAACCTACACACAGCAAAACCCCCGAACACCAAGAATGGTATGCAAAAAATAGACTAACCGTTATTCGTCAACTCAAATATTCAAGAAAAAACGAAAAATCCATTGATATAGTGCTGTTTATCAATGGTATTCCAGTAATCACGATGGAGTTGAAAAATGCCCTTACAGGTCAGTATTTGCACCATGCCATCAAACAATACATCGAAGACCGTGACCCCAAAGAACCACTTTTAGAGTTCAAACGCTGTTTGGTACATTTTGCAGTCAGTACCGAGCAAGTAAGTATGTGTACTGAACTCAAAGGCAAAAGCACTTTCTTTCTGCCTTTCAATAAAGCATTGGTCAACGAAAACCCCGACGGCTATGCCACAGCCTATCTTTGGGAAGACGTACTGACCAAAGATTCTTTGCTCAATTTGCTACAAAACTATATCAATGTGCAGGTTGATAAAGAAAAGTATTACGATAATCAGACGAAAGCCCTCAAAGAAAAAGAAAAAGTACGTTTAATTTTTCCACGCTTCCACCAACGTAGAGCCGTAGAAAATCTACTTTTAGCCGTTCGTAATGAAGGCGTAGGCGGTAAATACTTGATTCAACATTCGGCAGGTTCGGGTAAATCAAATACAATTTCTTGGTTGGCACACCGTCTTTCAGATTTTTATCAAAACCCCGACGATGCCAAAGCATTATATAACAGCGTGCTTGTAGTAACAGATAGAAAGGTCTTAGATAAACAAATCCAAGACAATATTCGTCAGTTTGAACAAGTACCTGGCACAGTTGCGTATATAGACAGCAACAAGACAAGTAAAGACCTAAAAGATGCTATTGAGCAAGGCAAAAGAATTATCATCACAACGCTTCAAAAATTCCCAGTCATATCTGATGTAATTGCTCAAAACAAGGATAAAACTTATGCCGTAATCATTGACGAGGCTCACAGCTCACAAGCAGGAGAATCGGCAAGACATTTACGGAAAGCCCTGTCGCTCGAAGAAGCAGAATCCGCCGACGGAGAGGTAAAATCATTAGATGAAATAATAGAAGATGAAATAAAAGCCAAAGGCGACCAAAAAAACATTTCCTTTTTTGCATTTACGGCTACGCCAAAACCCAAAACTGTTGAACTTTTTGGTACAATCCGTAACGGACAAAAAGAAGCTTTTGACCTATATACAATGGAGCAAGCCATCAAAGAGGGCTTCATCAAAGACGTACTAAAAAACTACATGAGTTGGAAACGCTACTATAAACTCATTAAACGCACAGAAATAAACGACAAAGAATACGAAAAGAAAAAAACAGTAAGAGTCCTTTCATCCTACGTTGACCTCCAAGACCACGCCATCGAGAAGAAAGCCCGAATAATGATAGAACATTTTGTATCACAAACGCAAAATGAGATTCAAGGCAAAGCACGAGCCATGCTCGTAACTCGTTCGAGGCTTCACGCAGTAAGATTCAAGCGTAAGTTTGATGATATAATGCGAGAAATGAAGCTACCTTATGGTGCTTTGGTTGCTTTTAGCGGTACTGTTACAGATGCTGAAACCAACGAAGACTACACCAAAGAAAATATGAACAATTTGGGTGGTAAAGTAGATGTTCCCGATGCTCTTAAACTTCCACAGTTCCGAATTTTGATAGTAGCCAATATGTATCAAACAGGTTTTGATGAACCGCTGCTGCATACCATGTTTGTCGATAAAAAACTGGGGGGAACAAGTACCGTTCAAACCCTAAGCCGCCTGAATCGTACTACACAAGGCAAGGATAGCACAATGGTTCTTGACTTTGTAAATGACCCCGAAAAAGTACAACAAGACTTTCAAATGTACTACGGAAGTAATTATATGGAACTCGACGACCAAACCGACCCTAATAGTTTATATGATGTACAGCAGCGAGTTGAGGCATTTAATCTCATTTATCAGAATGATTTAGAAGCCTATGCTCAACTATTTTTTGTAAAGGGCGATAATAAAGAAAAGCTCCAACCCATTCTGAATGAAGTTGTAAAAAGATACAACACTCAACTTGACGACGAACAAAAAATAGAGTTTAAAGCCAACATCAAGACATTCGTTCGGCTTTATCGTTTCCTATCACAAATTATTACTTTTACGGATGTTGAGTTAGAAAAATACTACGTATTTCTATCGGAGTTATTTAAGAAATTACCAGCCGCAGCCAATACCTTACCGAAAGAAGTTTTAGAGGAAATAGATTTAGATAGTTATAAACTCCAACATCAATTTACCACAGATTTAGCCCTTGAAAGCAGCGACAATGCGATGAAAGGTATGACCGCTGGCGGGGCTGGACAAACTGACGAAGACGAATTTGAGTGGCTGACTCAAATCATTAAAGTATTGAATGAAACCTACGGCTTAGATTTAAAAGAAGAAGACAAAGTAGCCTTTGAACAGATAAAAACGAATATCTATGCAAATATGGAATTGATGAGTTTCTTCAACGACAAAAACAGCAAAGATAATATACAGGATAAATTTAACGAAGAGATTGACAATGAGCTATTAAATTTCATTAATACGAAATTAGAGCTTTATAATAAATTATCAGAAGATAAAGTCAATCTCATGTTCAAACGCCTTTGGTTTAATGATATTTATGATAGTAAAGTTAGAGGGATAGTAAAATAAATAAATGATTCTGCAAGGTTGAGGAAATGTTGTTAAGTAATCAATTGCATTTGAAGATAGCCAAATTCAGCATAAATAATAACTTAAGCGATGCTCAAACAAATCTAAAATGTTTGAGCAAAAACAAAAAAGAGTTACGGTTTTGGTCGTAACTCTTTGATAATCAGGGTGGAGAAGATGGGATTCGAACCCACGACCTCTTGCATGCCATGCAAGCGCTCTAGCCAGCTGAGCTACATCCCCGTAAAAAAAGAACAACACTTTGAAGTATATAGAAGCTGGAAATCGAATCGAACCTTCGAACCGCCACGACCTCTTGTATGCCATCGGTGCGACGATTCGCCAAGCGCTCTAGCCAGCTGAGCTACATCCCCGTAAAAAAAGAACAACACTTTGAAGTATATAGAAGCTGGAAATTGAATCGAACCTTCGAACCGCCACGACCTCTTGTATGCCATCGGTGCGACGATTCGCCAAGCGCTCTAGCCAGCTGAGCTACATCCCCATTATGTTAAGTTTGCAAGCACTCTTTCCATCCAGAACGGTGGTCCGATGAGCTACATCCCCATGACCGATAATCGTTTTATCGGGCTGCAAAGATGTAAGTATGTTTTGGTTTTTGCAAATACTCCTCAAAAAAAATACCTCAATACGAAACATCCGTCTTGTTTTGCTCCAACGACTCCAGCACAGGCTTAGAACGACTGAGTAGCGAAGCATCCTCGGAAAAAGGATTTTTACGCAGGTATAATTTTTTAAGTTGTCGCAGTTGCACTATTTGGGCAGGAACTTCACTCAAATTATTGTCGCTGATGTCTATTTCTTCCACAACTCGTAATGAGCCTATTTGCTTAGGCAAGGTGCTGAATTGGTTATTGTTGAGTGCTAAAATTCGTAAACTCCGAAGTTTACCAACGCTGCCCGGCAGGGTAGACAATTTATTATGATGTGCATATAGGGAATGTAAACGCTTCAGCCGCCCAAGCGTTGTCGGTATCTGAATCAGTTGATTGTTTGAAAGGGCTAATTGTTGTAATCGCCTCATGCGTCCGAGATTACGGGGAAGTGTGCTAAGCTCGTTATAATACAAATCCAGTACTTCCAATCGCTTTAACTTAGAAATTCCTTTTGGAAGATTTTTTAGGTCGCAGGAATAGAGATTGAGGTCCTGTAATCGGCGCAACCCTTTGAAACTGTTTTCATTGAGTTGGGTTAATTTATTGTAACCCAACCATAAGCTTGTCAATTTTTTACAATTGCGAATGGCTTGAGGCACGTCCGGAAAACGATTTCCTTGAACATTCAGAACTTTTAACGTTTTATTTAGGGGAAAATGCAAACTTGTGTCGGTCAATTGATTGGCATTGAGCCATATATGTCGCAATTTAGGAAGTCGGGTTAAGTCTATAGCAGCACTTTTGAGTTCGTTGCCACTAAGATTCAGTTCCTGCATTTCAGTAAATCGGTAAATTACATCAGGTACAGATTTCATTTCCAATTGGTTTAAAGCAACTACTTTAACTGTATCAGGGCGGGTAGTAGCAATAGCATCTTCCAGTGTAATGATAGTGCTGTCTCCTTTAGGAATACTTCTAACAACTCCTAAAACCATAAAGTGGGAGGAAACCCGGGGAGAATCAGGATTGTTTTCAAGTGGGTAATTGTTAAGCAATACCCGCAATGAATCAATAAACCGTACTTCCAGTTCTTTATTGGCTTTGCCTTGGATCTCATAAAGCATATACTCAAATGTTCCCGCTTGATTTTGGTAAAGTGAATAAGCCATACGAGGTTGTTGAGGTCGATTGCCAAAAATCTTTCGTGAAAGTTCAAACTGTTTTTTACTTAACATTTCCCAGCTTTTTGAACCTTCCCTTCTTCCCTTTGACGCTCCCTTAGGGCGGTAAATACTATCTAATTTTCGTTGAGAGAGTCCCTGCTCAGAGGCCTCTGCAAATGTTAAAATTTTAACTTGTGCCTGTGCTGTTTGTATTCCCAAAACAAGAAGAATAAAGAGTAAAGGTTTCATAGCTTAGTAAGGTTGTTTTCTAATTAACTACAAACTAAGTTTAATGGTATGTAAATCAAAACTTTTTATAAAAAAAACTTATATATACTATTAGAAGGCAGTAAAGAGGAGTGAGTTAGAGAAGAGGTAGGGGCAGGGTGACCTCCGCCCACTTTGGTTATCGTGATAATTTTCCTGAAGTATCTCCGGTGGCCAATCGTTCTACTTCTTCGACGCTTACTAAGTTGAAATCACCTTCGACTGTATGTTTAAGTGCAGCGGCGGCGGTACCAAATTCCAAGGCGTGCTGAACACTTTGCTCGAAGTAATCATAACCGTACAGAAAGCCAGCAATAAAGGCGTCTCCGCTGCCAATGCGGTCTACAATATGGTGTAGGTCATGGTTGGCAGTTTTGTAATATTGGTGACCGTCCCAAGCTTTGCCTCTCAGTTGGTTACGAGAAGCACTGATTGACTCCCGTTTGGTGTCCAGTATGAGTTTGATGTTTGGAAACCGCTGCATCACTTGCTTCATGGTAGATACCCATTTGTTTTTTTCTTCGGGCAAAGGATGAATATCAAACAAATCGTTAGCGTTGCTGTTTCCGCATACAATAAGGTCACAATGTTCGACCAACTCAGGCATAATCTCCCGTGGTGTTTTGCCCCATCCCCAAAGCCCTTTTCGGTAATTGACATCAGCAGAAACTTTTACTCCCAATTTTCGAGCGGTCTGCACAGCTTTTAAACAGGCCGCAGCGGCGCTTTCCGAAAGCGCTGGCGTAATCCCTGTAAAATGAAACCAATCAGTTCCCTGAAGAATACGTTCCCAGTCAAATTCGTCAGCATCAAGGGTGCAAAAAGAGTCATTGAGGCGGTCGTAAATTACTTGGCTCGCACGAGCTGTGGCCCCATTTTCAACAAAGTAAATGCCTAATCTGTCTCCACCGAAATGAATTTCTGAAGTGGTGAGGCCATATTTGCGTAAATACATGACAGCGGCTCGCCCCATATCATTGTCCGGAAAACGGGTAACATGAACGGCTTCTACGCCCCATTGGGCTGTTGCTATACTGACGTTGGCTTCGCCTCCTGCATAGGTAATATCGAAGCTGTGGGCCTGACCAAAACGTGCAAAAGCCGGCGGCGACAAGCGCATCATGATTTGTCCGAAAGTAACAATTTTTTTCATATCCTTTTAAAGACGTTTCGTCTAAGGTTTTCCCCGTTGTTCTTTCCGTTTTTTTAATGACTTTTTAGCCCATTGGTAAGAATCAGTAAAGATTTCACTTTCCATTGTAAATCCAAGGCTATAATAAGCACCGTTGTAATTGGTAGGCAAGTTTTGCTGATACAATGCATAACGGTAGCCTCCCTGTATACTGAATCCGACCCAACGAGTGGCTTTCCATTTTAAGTAAGCACCTATTTGTGCAGGCATAAAAAAATCGTTACGACGCCAAATCATCAAGTCATTCAGGAGTTTGTTATCAGTACTTTGGGTAGCGCCAATACCTAACTCAACGGGGATACTGAATCGCCACCTCCGATTGTCAATGAGGTTGGGTCGGTACATTAAACTAAAAAAATACAAATCCGTTTTGGTGTAGTAATTTATATTGATAACCTTGGAAGCGTCTTTGCGAAGGTCGAGCAGACGAAGGAAAGAATTGAATGTAAGCCAGTAATAACCGATGTTCAGTTCGTGGCGACCCCTGCCAAATTTGATGCCAGTATTGACTCCCCAAATATTAACTAATTTTTTATCCACAAATGAGCTTCTGGCGTCCCAATCAATTGTGTACGTAAGTTTCGGGCGGATTTTAATACTGTCTTTTTGTGACGAAAATAGTTTAGAAAAAAAAACAATATGCGGCTTTAATTGAGGTTTTGTGCTATTTTTAATAACAACAGAAAGCGTATCAGCGCTGTAGACAGAGATGCTTGTCAGAATAAAAATGGGTAATAATACTCTTTGAAATAAGGCTTTGAAGTACATTTTGGGAAAATCTCCGTAAAATTCATCATAAAAACGCTTTACACGGTAAGTTTAGTTTGAAAAGTGGAAAACTTGGAACAAAATTTAAGAACGGATTGTATTCCTTTTGCTAAGCCTCCGCAAAAGAGGCTTTCAATTAACATTATTATCATATAAAGTCGATAGGTTTTAAGTAAAAAATAATTGTTTCACCAAAAATCATTCAATACCATGTCACTAAGATTAGGCGATGTAGCTCCTGATTTTGAAGCTCAAACCACCCAAGGTCCCATTAAATTTCACGAATGGCTGGGCAATTCGTGGGGAATGTTGTTTTCGCACCCTGCTGATTTTACACCTGTATGCACGACGGAGTTGGGAAAAACAGCTCTTTTAAAAGGCGAATTTGAGAAACGCAATGTGAAAGTAATTGCGGTAAGTGTAGATGATTTGGATTCGCACAGCCGTTGGGTACCCGATATCAATGAAGTGAATGATACGGTAGTTAATTTTCCGATTATTGCCGATGGTGACCGAAATGTGGCCACCCTGTACGATATGATTCACCCCAATGCCAGCGAAAAAACCACAGTACGTTCGGTGTTTGTGATTGGACCTGATAAAAAAATCAAACTGACGTTGACCTATCCTGCTTCAACCGGACGGAATTTTACTGAATTGCTTCGTGTGATTGATTCATTACAACTGACAGCGAATAACCAAGTAGCTACTCCTGCCGATTGGAAACAGGGGGAAGATGTCATTGTAATCCCTGCGGTTTCGACCGAGGATGCTCAGAAAAAATACAGTGATTTACGAATTGTTAAGCCTTATTTGCGTTATACAGCGCAACCTGAGCCAATTAAGTAATTTCGGCTTCTGCTCAACATTTGACCCTCTCCAAAGAATTAAGGAGAGGGTTTTTGTTTTTTTGCTTGGTAATTTTCTCCAACTTTGCCATCGAAGGTTTTGGGAGTTAATCCCTTCAATGAATTTATTTTTCCCACTGTAACTGTTAAAAAAAATGTCGCGTATTGCCCTCATTACCGGAGCTTCTTCGGGGATTGGAAAAGCCACTGCTGAAGCTTTTGCCAACATTGGAATTGATTTGATTTTGTGCGGTCGTCGGCAAGACCGCTTGGATGAACTGGCAGCGGAGCTGGCTCAATACGTTAAAACAACAACGCTCCTTTTTGATGTGCGCGATTATGCAACAGTATCGCAAGCCATAGGAACTTTACCGGAAGATTGGAAAGCGATTGATATTTTGGTCAACAATGCAGGAAATGCCCACGGGCTGTCTGCCATCCAGGACGGAGACGTAGCGGATTGGGATGCTATGATTGACGGCAACGTGCAGGGATTGCTGTATGTGTCAAAAGCAGTAATAACAGGAATGGTGGAAAGGGGAAGAGGACACATTGTCAATCTCAGTTCTGTTGCGGGCAAACAAACGTATGCGAACGGGGCAGTGTATTGTGCTTCCAAAAAAGCGGTGGAAGCTATCAGCGAAGGAATGCGATTGGACTTAACTCAACACGGTATTAAAGTGACCAATATCGCCCCTGGAGCCGTTGAAACGGAGTTCTCTTTAGTGCGTTTTAAAGGCGATGAAAACCGCGCTGCTAAAGTTTATGAAGGTTTTGATCCACTTTTGGCCGAAGATATTGCCAATGCGGTGGTTTATGCCGTAAATGCTCCGGCACGCGTAACTATCGCAGACTTAACGATTTACGCCTCTGCTCAGTCGGCACCTACAATTATTCATCGAAAATAATGTAAAAAAAAGTTGGACATATAATTTGAAACCCACATCTTTGCAACCCCAAACAACGGAAAAGGGGTTTTTGGGAGTTTAGCTCAGCTGGTTCAGAGCATCTGCCTTACAAGCAGAGGGTCGGGGGTTCGAATCCCTCAACTCCCACAAAAAAAGTTACAAGTAGAAATAAATTATTTTTTTTATTTGTAAATCTGCCTTATCAGCAGAGAGTCGGGGACGGTCCCGCGACGGCGTACCGTGCCGCTGCCGATCGAATCCCTCAACTCCCACTTTTTTACCTTTTGTTCTTAGTTTTCTCGGGAGTTTAGCTCAGCTGGTTCAGAGCATCTGCCTTACAAGCAGAGGGTCGGGGGTTCGAATCCCTCAACTCCCACTTTTAAAAGCCAAACAGCCTTGTTTGGCTTTTTTGTTGCCCTATCGGCCTTACCTGGCAGAGGGGCGGGGTTGCTCTTAATGATGAGAGTTCGTAGGGCCGCGTTTTTGATCACTACTCTTTGTAAATGGCAATTTTTAATGTAAAAAGTATATTATTTGCCAAAAATTGCTACTTTTATGAGTTAAATCTTCACCCCTTGTGATACAGAATTCACCTCATGATACAGCAATTTGGAATGCTTTTCGGCTAGGGGATAAAAGTGCCTACGCTGAGATTTACGAACTATATTTTGATTCACTGTATTCCTACGGCAAGAAATTTGTTGCAGATCAAACACAAGTGGAAGATGCCATTCAGGATTTGTTTATCAGGCTGTGGCGTAATCGTGAAGGACTTGCATCTGTTAATAACATTAAGTTCTACCTCTTTCTGAGCCTTAGAAGAGATATTCGTCGTATCAATGAAAAGGAGAAAGCCGTTGAAAAAGTAGATTTTGAGTCCTTTCTAATCACGCAGAACCATCCGGCGTATGAATACAGCCCGGATGATACCGAGAGGGAATTAACCCTGAAATTGGTTACCATTCTCAAAAGTCTCCCCAAACGTCAGTTGGAAGCCATTACGCTGCGGTATTATGAGAATTTCAGCATTGCTGAAATTGCTTCAATTATGGACGTTTCCGAAAAAACAGTTCGAAACACGCTACACAACTCCCTCACCCTGCTTCGGAAAAATTCAAACCTACTTTACTCGCTTATCAAATTGGCTCTGATTTATCTTTTGCAGTAAAGTGCTGTTTCTCAACGTTAAAACTTCATTTATCAGTTTTCTAAAAAAAAATATAAAATTCCGTTGGGTCAAATGGAATAAATCCTCCTTTGTATATATATAATACAATAAGCGATGGATTTTATTTATTCAGACTTTGAAAAATTACAGCAGTTATAAACTGGAAGATTTCCTCAATGATGAACGCTTCCGTAAATGGATTCTATCCAACGGACGCGAAGAGTCATTGTTTTGGGAGAATTTCAAGGAGCAATATCCGGACAAAATCAACAGTATGACGCTTGCCGGAGCCCTGTTTATGTCTTTGCACCGACTTCAGGTTCCGGTTGATAAGAATATAAAAGAGGACATTTGGGCTCAGGTAGAGAATTCCATTGATGATTTCAATTTAGAGTCTGAACCATCTTGTTTACCGTTGACATTCTATCGGTGGTGGATAGTAGCAGCTACCCTTGTCCTTGTTGGCGGGTTAGTTTGGAGCCTCCAATCAACGTTTAATGATGTGCCGTTAGACTATGAAAGGCAAATAGGCCGAGCCGAAATTTCCCTGAAGGAAAAGGTAAATTCTACAAAAAGTCAACAAACGATTTTGTTAAAAGATGGAACTAAAGTAAAGCTGAAACCGGGAAGTAAATTGAGCTATTCTGATTTTTCAGCAAACAAAAGAGTCGTTTATCTCGATGGAGAGGGCTTTTTCGAAGTGGCCAAAGACAGTTCTAAGCCTTTTCTGGTCTATGCCGGTCATATCATTGTGCGGGTAATTGGCACCAGCTTCAAGGTAGTGTCCAATACGGGAAAGGCAAAAAGCAGCGTATCGGTAACTTCCGGAAAAGTGATGGTATACGCTACGGATAAGTTGGATGAGTCGGGAAATCAAAAAGCAAATCATGCCATATACCTGTACCCCAATCAGAGAGTTGTTTTTGATGCTGCTACTAACGCTTTTGAAAAGGGCCTTGTGGCACAGCCTATACAGCTTACAGATACCGGGAATGCAAAAGAGTTCCTTTATACCAATACCTCCGTAAATACTATTCTCAATGACCTTGAAAATGCCTATGGTGTCACCATTCGCCGAGATTCCAACTTATTTGAATCCTGTAGGGTCACCGCACCCTTAGGGGATCTGCCTTTATTTCGCAAGCTCGATATCGTATGCCAAACTATCGGGGCCACCTATGAAGTGTTTGGAACGGAAATAGTGATCTCCGGAGGAACTTGTAATCTTTAACTATTCTTTAACCACAAACCCCCAAAAACTATGATAAAAAATTGACTCAATCCATAAGCGCCGAAAGCAGGTCGCGTTTTCGGCGGAAAAGCCTCCCGCCCTCCTTGAGTGACGATTTTTCGGTTCAATCAAGGGCGGAAATTGTAAGTTCTATTTAGGAACCCTTTAAAACAAGAGTAAACCATGGAAAAATTTTTCAAAACCAAGCCCAAAACGGTGCTGCTGCTGAAAATACCGATTATGGCTGGTTTTTTCATTCTTATGCTGGCAACACAGGTCTTTGCAGGAAAGGAAGACGCACTGGATTTAATGAAACGAACGGTGACGATTCAATTTAACAACAAAGAGATCGTAAAAGCACTGACTACCGTAGGCCATAAGGCCAATGTCCGATTCACCTATTTGCCGGGCATATTTCCGGCCGAAGCCAAAGTATCTATTAATTTAAAGAACGAGCCTCTGGAAAACGTTCTTCAACAACTTCTGGCTCCTTATAGTGTTGATTATCAAATCAATGGGGAGTTTATTATTCTTAAAAAACGTGAATTGACACCAAAAGCGTCAGTGCCGGAGTTAAAAAGCGATATTCGGAAAATAAATCTGGATATAACCGTCACTGGTAAAGTCACCGACGAAAAAGGGGAAAGTCTGCCCGGGGTAAGCATTATTCTCAAGGGAACACAGCGAGGCACAATCACCGATGCGAATGGTATGTATTCCTTTAATGTCCCGGATAAATCAGCAGTACTGGTTTTTAGCTACGTTGGGTATCTTCAAAAGGAAATTGCGGTGGGTAATCAAACCGATATAGCCATTCAATTGGCTGCCGACAATAAGGCCCTGGAAGAAGTGGTGGTTGTGGGATACGGCACCCAGAAAAAGGTCAACCTGACCGGTGCGGTTTCGGCCATCAAGATAGATGAAAAAATTGCGGGCCGCTCTCTTTCTAACGTTTCTTCCGGATTGTCAGGGCTTGTTCCGGGCCTCGCGGTAACGCAAGGATCAGGTATGGCCGGACGCAATGGAGCTGCCTTGATCATTCGCGGTCTGGGTACAGTTAACAACGCCAGTCCTTTGGTAGTGGTGGATGGAATGCCCGATGTTGACATCAACCGTATCAACATCAATGATATCGAAACGATTTCGGTGCTTAAAGATGCTACGTCTTCTTCCGTATATGGCTCCAGAGCAGCAAACGGGGTAATTTTGATTACCACTAAGTCTGGTAAGGGGCAGGAAAAAGCAAGCATCAATTTCTCAAGCAACTATGCGGTTCAGGTGCCTACCAAGGCGTTTGACTTTTTAGCTGATTATCCGCGTGCGCTGACGCTGCACCAGCAAGCGGCCGCTGTGAACACGCTTAGGTCAAATTCTACCTTCAAAGACGGGACCGTTGACCAATGGCTTGCCATGGGTTTGATTGATCCAGTCGCCTATCCCAATACGGACTGGTGGGACATTATCATGCGAAACGGAGCCATTCAGAATCACAATTTGTCAGCATCAGGTGGCGGCGATAAGTCAAATTTCTTTGTGTCTGTCGGGATAATGGACGAAAAAGGACTCCAGATCAATAATGATTTCAAACGGTATAACGCCCGCTTCAACTACGATTATAAGATCCGTAAGAACATTAATACGGGTATTAAATTCAACGGTAACTGGTCCAAACTGACGTATGCACTGGAAGATGGATTTACCGATGACGATCCGACCAACACCGCAGGATTTGACATGCAATATGCGATTTCGGGTATTCTTCCTTATGACCCGACGACTGGCTATTATGGCGGTGTAATGGCTTATAACGAAGATCCTCAGGCGTACAATCCCTACACAGTTTACCAGAATAACCTGAATCGCATGGACCGTCAGGAAGCAAATACAAGTTTGTATCTGGACTGGTCACCGATACCGGGCTTGACGGGCAGGGTTGATTATGCCTTGAATTACTATAATCAGTTCCGCTGGAATGCCAATATGCCCAACCAGTCTTACAACTTTCAGACCAGATCTCTCGGCAGTCGGGTGTATGTGGGGCCAAACGCAGGGATTGGTAACTTTACAAATACCGGGTATAAGACGATGCTGAGTGCCCGTTTGAACTACACTAAAACGATTGCCACGAACCATGAATTGGGTGCACTGGTGGTTTACAGCGAGGAATTCTGGTATGACCGTTCGCAAAGCTCTTCAAGAAATGATCGTTTGTACCCTTCTTTGCATGAAATTGACGCTGCTTTAACGGATATCCAATCCACCGGTGGAAATTCCAGCACCGAAGGACTTAAATCATTCATCGGGCGCGTTAATTACACCGCTTACGACAAATACCTGTTGGAGCTTAACTTCCGTTCTGACGGCTCCTCGAAATTTCTTCCGGGCAACCAGTTCGGGTTTTTCCCTTCGGCAGCCGTAGGCTGGCGTTTTACGGAAGAAAACTTCATCAGTGCTGTCACCGGCAGGTTTCTCAACAATGGTAAACTTCGTGCCTCTTACGGTAGCCTTGGTAACAATAGTGGGGTTGGAAGGTACGAACAGCAATCCACGCTGGCTGCCAGTAATTACATGATCGGCGGAAGTATTGTGAAAGGTTTTGTCAACCGGAAACTGGTAAACAAAAATCTCTCTTGGGAAAACACCAGCGTATTTAACTTAGGATTGGATCTGGGATTCCTTAACAATCGACTGACTGCTGAAATTGACTTTTACAATCGTTTGACCACCGGCATGAACCGCCCCTCTGACATGTCGCTTCTACTGACCGGAGCCTACGACGCCCCTCGTAAAAACATCGGCAATCTTCGCAACAAAGGGATTGAAGGGAACCTTACCTGGAGAGACAGAAAAGGAGATATCAATTATGCAGTGAGTGTCAATGCCTCCTATAACCGCACCAAACTCGAACAATGGAATGAGTTTTTGAGCAGAACATCACAAAATTCAGGAAACCAGGCTTTTATTGGGATGCCTTATGGATTTTTATATAGCTATCAGGACTTAGGAATAGCCCAGACTTGGCAGGATGTATATAATGCGACTCCTCAGGGGGCTTCACCAGGAGACATTCTCCGGAAAGACGTGAATGGCGACGGCAGAATTGATGACAACGATAAAGTAGCCGATCCAAACACTCAGCGCCTCCGGCCTACGACCAATTTCTCTTTGAACGCGAATATTTCCTGGAAAGGATTTGACCTTTCAGTGTTGCTGCAAGGGGCTGCGGGCAGAAAAGATTTCTGGCTTAATGCCTACAACAACGTCGGTATTGGTGCGCAACGCTATGCTTTTAACGAGTTACACTTGACCAATCCCTGGTCAGCAGAAAATCGTACCGGAGGTTGGCCCAGATTGAACGGAAATGCCAACCGGGAAGAAACTACTTTCTGGCTCGACAACCTGAATTATCTGCGCGTAAAAAACCTTCAGGTGGGATATACGCTGCCGGTTATGTTGCTTAAAAAAATCGGGCTTAGCAGTTGCCGTCTCTTTCTCTCGTCTGAAAACCTGAAAACGTTCACGAAATACCGTGGTTTGGATCCTGAAATGCAAGGGGATAGAAGCGATGCATACCCTTTGACCAAATCCTACTCAGCTGGTATCAACATTGGTATCTAAAATTTTATGAAAATGAAAAAAACGATCTCAAAAATAGTTGCTGTGTCGGCGCTTGCGGTTGTAATGACCATCGCAAGCTCATGTACACCAGGTATACTTGAACTGGAACCGACCACAGAATTGGGCGCAAACGTTTTCTGGAAAACCGAAGACGACGCTACTTTCGCTCTGCAGGGCGCCTATTCCTCTATTCGCCCCGTGTTTGACCGTGATTATTACATGGATGGTCATGGTGAATACGTTCGGACAAGAGGTACCAGTGCTACCAGCGGAACCCTACGTTTGGGCGATGCTTACCAGGATGGGAACTTCAACCCCTCGGGATATGGTGGCGCATTTGTTAAAATGTGGCGCTATCTGTACGGTGGTGTTAACCGCGCCAACTACGTGATAGAGAATGTAAATAAAATGCTCCTCACGGCAAGCCCTGCCTCTAAACCCAAACTGGAAACAATCGTAGGCGAAGCAAAACTTCTGCGCGGAATGGTCTATTTCAGACTCATCTCTATGTGGGGCGATGTACCCTACATCAGTAAGGTGATCAACGATAACGCTGAAGTTTCCAATTTGTCACGATTGCCGATTGCACAGGTAAAGGATTCTATTGTGGCTGACTTTACGTATGCCTTCGATAAACTTCCCGTAAAAGCTGCCGCAACCGGTCGTGCAGGAAAACCTGCGGCCTTGGCTTTTAGAGGTAAATTACAACTTTACTGGGCCAGTTGGAATAAATTTGGATGGCCCGAACTGGATACGTTCAAACCGGATGCCAATGCAGCAACAGCCGCTTACACGGCAGCCGCGGCGGATTTCAAAGCCGTAATTAATAATTATGGATTGAATCTTTTCCGTAACGGTGATCCGGGAGAAATCGATTCTCTGGGGAAAGCAGACAAACTGCCTAACTATTATTACCTGTTTACGCCTATCGCCAACAACGACCCGGAGATCATTATGGGTTTCACTCATGGCGGAACAGGTACCGGTCAGGGGGAAGAATTGATGCGTGATGTGTCCGGGCGCTCCCACGAAGGTTCTCAGTGTTGGGTATCGCCCCGGTACGAAATTGCCAACCGATACCAATCTACGATTACCGGAGATTTTGCTCCTAAATTGATTCCGATCAATGCAGCCAATGCCGGAGCCAGAACAACCTTAAACTCAGCCGTAAACCCAAACAGTTACAAAAACCGCGACTTTAGGATGAAATCTTCCATCATGTGGGATTTTGAAGTAAGTGTGGGTATGAACTCGCTGAAATCGACCGGCTGGTGTCCTTTTATCTACAAGACCTGGAACGTACCCGTGGTCATTGATGGTGTATCTTATATTACTTACAATACCGACGGCAGTAATTCGGGATACGTATTCCGTAAATTCCTGAGAAACTACGCCGGACAAGGACGCAGCGACGGCGATTACAATTATCCTGTTATGCGCCTTGCCGATGTATTTCTGATGTATGCCGAAGCCACCAATTTTGCAACGGGGCCACAAGCCGATGCCATCGCCCTCGTCAATCGAGTTCGCCGCCGTGGTAATCTTCCGGCTTTGAAGGCCGACAAAACAGCAAATGCAGCTGCCTTCTTTGCCGCTATTGAGCAGGAACGCATTGTGGAGCTTTTGGCAGAAGGACAACGCGGATTTGACCTTCGCCGCTGGAGAGCGTTGGAAAGAATATGGGGACCTCCTCAGGGCTTAGGTGTATGGACCATTGATACCCACGGGGCGAATATCAGCCAATACTTCCAAAACGCTTCAGAGTTGGCTTACCAACAAGCTTACATCTTTAGAATTCCAACTGCCGAGCGCGACCGTAATCCGAATCTGAGCCAAAATAGACCTTGGTTATAATTCACGCCCCGGATTTTTACAACCGATAAAAAAGAAATACAATGGTAAAATATATCAAACTAATGAGCACTTTATTCTTTACACTGGCATTAGTGGCCTGTAATGAAGAATTTCCCATTGACGAAGATGGTCTGCTCATTACCACCAGAACACAATGTTACGTGAGTAACTTTGAAATGCTTGGTTCCGATTTTCAAACCGTAAGAACCAAAGCCGCTGTGATAGATACAGTAGCACAGACAGTAAACGTAGAGGTGGCTTACGGTACAGACCTTAAAAATCTGTATCCGCAATTCTCCCTCGTAACCGATGCGAAACTTGATCCGAAAATTACCGGTAAAGTGGATTTTTCAGATTTGGCGAATCCTAAGAAATACACGGTCGTTTCGGGGAATCGTAAGATCAAAAAAGAATACACATTAAATGTTACTGTTCAGAAACTGTAATTCTTTAATTCAATGAAAATCATGAACTATAAATTATTGTCTTGCCTTCCTCTTCTTTCATTAGTGCTGTTGATGTCGGCATGTGAAGATGAGCAATACGCAGTACCTACCTTGCCGCAAGAACTTCGGAACGATGTCATTAAGAGAACTCTTGGGCCTAATCTGGTCGGTTTAAACATCGAGTTTGCGTATGGGATTGCCATTCCAAAATCATTGGGCAAATTGGTTTCGGCTGAGGTGGAAGCCTCCATTGCCGGAGCCGAAGCAACCTATCTTGATAACAAATCCTATTCTACCAATGGCAGCGGCCAGGATGTAGGAGTTGATGTAGGAAGTAAATCGGTCAACAGCGGAAATAAAACAACGGTGACCTTTACCAAGGATACAATCGCTGCTACACTTCGGTATTTTTATCGGATCCCGGCTTCTGCAAAAGGCAAGGAAGTAAGTTTTACATTTTCGGCCAAGGCCAGCAACGGTCAAACGGTAAGCTATAAGATGGGGCCGTATAAAATCGCAGAGATGGACATGGTGCTTGACCTCGCGGTGAAAGACAACGATGCTGCCTATATTTCCATTGAGGATATGGCTGTTTACGGACCTGCTGCGGCTGCAACAAATGCTGCCAAAATTGATTTGGTCTATTTGTACCGCGTCGTTCCGAATGTGACTTTCCTCCATGCATTGGTAGCACCTTCCGCCAAGACCTATCTTCCCGGCGTAACCCTTCCCGCAGGAGTAAGCAAAAGTGCAAAAATCAACAAGGTATGGGCGTTGCGGGACTTCCACCTTGCAAGGTTACAATACGGTATTTACATCGACGACGTGGATTTTCAGCAACTTGATTTATCCGGATCTCCAGATTTTGCCATCAACCTGAAAGCGGAGTCAGGTGCATGGGTAGAAACGGCCGACGGTAAGTACAGAGCCTACATCTATGTAAATTCAATTGATAATACTACAAAGAGTGCCAAGATCAGTATCAAGCGATACACAATGAAATAATATCATTTCTGTGGTCAGTGTGCGCACTGACCACAGATTTTTGCAATTTTCTCCTGTTGAATTATTTTAGTAGGCAATCACTACGGTTACTATCGCTTCGGCGGGCAGTTCGATACTGTTTGTGCTGATTTTCCAATGTGCTAAATTCTCCGTTTGAGAGGTTACAAATGCATTGACTTTCTGATTCTTACGGAGTATTGGCAACTCCATCCGTTGACTTTCCGCATTGTTTACAAAAACCACTACCACCTGATTTTGAGATTTATAGGCTGACACTAACACCTTTTCAGAGTCAACTTCCGCTTTAATTCGCTGCATGTTAGGCCGGATGAATCGGGCATAATTGCCTAAGGCCCACAGCAATTTGGATTCAATTATTTCCCCGTCAAATTTATTGGTGTCGTTTTCGCCTTTTACACCGTTGTTTGACACATAAATCAAACCGTCTTTAAAATCATTCGCACTCACCGAAAGCCACCAATGCCAGGCCGAAGCATTGGCGTGAGTGAGGTCCGCATGAATCACTTTGGCAACGTAGAGGGCTGTTTTCATACCGAAGTCTACTTTGTTTCCTTTAATTTCACCGGCATTGTCACCCAAAATACAATATTCAGACTGCCAATAATTGATATTTTGTTGACTGAGTTTATCGCCTAATGCCTGTCTTTTTTTAACAAGTTCGTCCGTTGGGGAAGTAGTGAAATAACTATGGCCGCAAATCAAATGCTCAACCGATTTCAGGTTTCCTACGTAGTTTTTACTTGATTTATCAAAAAATGCCTCGATTTGATTGTCCTGGTTTACCTCCGAACGATTGGTTTTTGAATTGTACAAATAATCAATTTGTGCCGCTTCAGTCAATACAATGCGCGTTTTTAACTTACTTTCGCCAAAGGTTTTGTCTAATTTTCGAGCAGCCCAAGCAATATCTTCATTGTTGATGGGTGTCCCTTCCTGAGAGCCGAAGCCCGTTTTTGATTTTGGCCCCCAATCCCATTGCGGTTCGTTGAAAGGACTAAGGTAATCAAAGGCAAATTTGGCCGAAACTTGGGTCAGGAAATTTGCAAACTCATTCACTTTTGACTTATCAAAATTCCATTCACCCAATCTACCGCTCCCAATCGCCAATCCGTTTTTGGTCATCGAAGCAGGGGCAGAATTAAGAAATCCAAGCGTAAAATCAACACCGTGACGCTTTGCTGCTTCCAAAAACCATTGTTGACCCTGTTGTTTACTCCAATCGTATTTTCCATTTTCCAAAAAACATTCCGCCCTGCGCCATTCGTTGGTGATTTTGCTTTCGGTGCCCTGTTCAGTGCTGCCGGCTCCGATATTAAATCGCCACATCGATAGCCCGATTCCTTTGGGGGTCCCTGTCGCATCAACCTCCTTACTGAAAAGCAATTCCGCGATCTTATTGCGTTTTTCAATCGGATAATACCTGCCGATCATCTGCATGGACCAGCAATCCGAAGCCCCAAAACTGTGCATAGTTTGGTAAGTAACAGTAGGGTCAATGCTGAATTTTTGGGCACTGCTAACGTGAAAACCCAACATCAGTAAAAAAAACAGTTGCTTCTTGAAGGCGGTCATCTATTGGTTGATTATCAGGATTATATGTGGATAAAATCAGAACAGGCATTTGCAGAACAGAGCATAAAAAGAGTTGCCGAACTAAAGGTAACGCTTTGCACATTTTGAATAGGTAAAGCAGGCAAGAGTCGATGGTTACTCTAATTCTTTTATGAGTGAAAGTAACACCCAATCAATAAAACCAAAGTTGTGTAAACCTATTTCAGGACTGGACAGGCACTACTTAGACTTTTTTATTTTACAACTTATTATCTGCTTTCTTGTGCGGCTGAGTATCTTTACGGCTTTCATAAAAAGCGCCATTATCTTATGTGGAGTAAAATTGCTGAGTATATTATCCGATATCGGTTTGTGTGGCTTGGAGTAATATTGATTTCAACTGCTTTTATGGGGTATGAAGGAAGCAAGATTGAACTTTCGTATCAATTTGCCCGTATTCTTCCTCCCAATGACCCTATTGAGAAAGAATACCAGGATTTTCGTAAATTATTTGGCGAAGATGGAGGAGTAATGGTCATTGGCTGGCAGGACCCGAATCTGTTTGAACTCACTAAGTTTGGTGATTGGCATAAGCTTGCTCAACAAATCAAAGAGACGCAAGGAATCAAAAATGTTCTTTCATTAGGTAATTTATACAAAGTTGTTCGTAATGACAGCCTCAGCCAATTTGATTTTAAGCCCATTTTGACCCAATTGCCAACTACGCAGGCGCAAATGGATAGCCTGAAAAAAGAAGTGGTAAATCTTCCGTTTTATCAGGGCATCATTATTAATCCCAAAACCAACGCCACGCTCATTCTAATTACCTTCAATGAAAAAGCACTGAATTCTTCCCGAAGAATTACGATTGTAGAAGACATTGTCAGCCTTGCCAATGCGTTTGCGGTAAAGCATAAAACTGAATTACATTATTCGGGGATGCCGTATATCCGGACGGTGATGATGAAAAAAATATCGGGTGAAATGAAGCTGTTCATGGCACTGGCGGTATTGGTGACCGCATTTATTCTGTGGACATTCTTTCGTTCATTTCGACTCACCCTCCTGTCGATTGGAGTGGTACTGATTGGGGTAATTTTTTCGTTAGGTACGCTGCAACTCTTTGGTTATAAAATTACGGCACTTACCGGTCTTATTCCTCCTTTATTGATTGTTATTGGAGTGCCAAACTGCGTTTTTTTACTAAATAAATATCAGCTGGAACTGAAAACACATGGTAAAAAAGACGAAGCAATTGCCGAGATGATTCGTCAGATTGGGTTATCTATTTTCTTAGCCAATATTACGACTGCCATCGGTTTTGGGGTGTTTTACTTTACCAATAGTGCCATGTTGGTTGAGTTTGGAGTTGTGGCGGCACTTTGCGTGATGGTCACCTACGTGCTTTGTCTGGTGCTTTTGCCGATTACGCTTCATTACATGGATATTCCTAAACCGCGCCACTTGAAACATTTGGATGGAAAATGGGCGAGCGGTTTTCTGACTAAAATAAATTGGTTGGTACATAACCGCCGAAGAAGTATTTATTTGGCAATGTTGGGTATTTTGCTGATTTCGGCTTACGGAATGACCAAAATAAAGGCCGTTGGGTACATAGTGGACGACCTCCCCAAAAATGATAAAGTGTACGTTGATTTGCGTTTTTTTGAATCCAATTTCAACGGAGTATTGCCTTTTGAAGTGATGATTGATACCAAGCAACCCAACGGTGTTTTTGGAAATCAAGCGCGTACGTTGTACAAAATCAAGGCATTACAAAATGCATTGGCCGATTTTAAGGAGTTTTCAAAACCTGTATCTGCCGTTGAAGCCTCGCGGTTTTTATATCAGGCCTATCGAGGGGGTGATGCCAAATATTATGCATTGCCGGGTGTAATGGAACTTTCCAAGATGACTGATTTTGTGAAGGGACAACAAGGGGCTGCCTCCAAACAATTGAACGCATTTCTCAATAAAGATCGCAGCATTACACGAGTGAGTTTCCAAATGGCGGATGTAGGCTCGGAACGAATCAAAGACCTGATAAAGCAAATTCGCCCAAAAGTAGATTCGATTTTTAGTCCAACCGAATATAAAGTAAGCCTGACGGGGCACAGTTTGGTATTTTTGAAGAGCAACGATTATTTGCTGGGTAATTTGTACGAAAGCCTTTTGATTGCCATTGGTTTGATTGCCATTGTAGGAATGGTACTTTTTCGGTCTATTCCCATCATTCTTTTGTCAAAACTTCCCTGTTTAATTCCCTTGGCATTGACGGCGGGAATCATGGGGTATTTTGATATTTATTTTAAACCCACGACTATCCTGATTTTCAGTATTACGTTTGGAATTGCCTCCGACGGAACCGTTTATTTTTTGACGCGTTATCGTCAGGAAATTTACCAAACCGGACGTACTGCTTCTGAGGCAATCACGCAGGCTATTTTCGGGACAGGGTTGAGTATGATGTATACGGCGGTAATTCTCTTTTGCGGCTTTGCTATTTTTGCAGCTTCCAGTTTTGGCGGAACTGCTGCCATGGGAGTAATGGTCTCTATCACGCTCTTGGTGGCCATGTGTACCAACCTGATTTTATTGCCGGCGCTTCTTCTTTCTATTTCAAAACGGCAGGAAAAAGGGGCGAAACCTGCATAAACTTTAAATCCTATAAGGTTTCAAAAACCTTATAGGATTAGCTGGAAGGGATTTTTTATTTCACATTTGCCAATTTGCGGGGAATGGAAAAAATCTCTTTCTGACGACCGTCCAAATAGCGAAACCCATCTGTAGTATAATAGCCATCTTCTTCGAGCATGATGCGAATGGTTTTCTTCCATTCAGCTACTTCGACGGCCGCATTCAGTTCAATGGAATAAGCCGTATTAGTAAATAGAGGGTAGTCTCCCGGGCCTTTTACGCCCTGTTGCTGATCCCACATTCCAATGGTTGGGCCTGCGGCGTGGCCGTGTACGCCAATCGGGTGCGAATAGATACTGCCCGTAATTCCCTCTTTTTTTGCCTGGTCGAGGGCATCCAACAGCATTTTGTTGCCCGTTGTCCCTGCTTTGAATTTTTCTGTAAGAATGTCTTGCAGTCGATTTCCCTGGGCAAAAGCCTTTTTTAGGAAATCAGGGATTTCGCTTTCTCCAGGTCGCAAAACGTAGGCATTTTGTTGTTGATCGGTATTAAGGCGTAAATACGTAATCCCAAAATCGCAGTGGAGCAAATCCCCGGGCATAATGACCTGTTTGGAAGGCCGTTTGGAAAAAGTACGCAGATGTTCAAAGTTGTCTGAATCAAATCGTTGAATATCTACCGTTGGATGAAACCACGTTTCCAGTCCCAAGTCAGTGACCCGTTGGCGCATCCACCATACTACGTCGTCGGTGGTGGTTACGCCCGGTTGAATGACTTTTTCGGAAAAAGCTTCCTGAATAATTTCGTGGGAAATACGACAAATAAGTGGGTAAATGGCCGCCTCTTTTTCAGTTCGGGTTTCAAGCCAAGCCACTGCCAGACGGTCGGCCGATACGATTTTGGCTTTTTGTTTTTCGGGCAAGACTGCCATAAACTCATTGTGCTCGGTATACGTCAACCCATCAGCGTGTCCGTAGTCTTTGGAAAAATCAAGGGCGATTTTCTTGGGATTACGATCTTCAATGATTTTTACCAACGCCAGCCATTGATTGGGTTGGATGTTAATATCCCATTCTCCTTTGAGCAAATTACCCACGTCGTAGCGAGCTATCGCCAGTTTTTCCAACGGTTTTTCACCGCCCGCATCGTAAAACACCATAATGGTTCGCCGGCGGGCAGAAAGCCACGTGCTGGGCAGCATGGTGCGCATCACCGGGTCTTCGTTGTATTCTCGGGAAATAATAATCCACATATCAATGCCTTCACGTCGCATGAGTTGGGGGAGTAGCGTTGTCAGACGGTCTTCCAAAATCTCATCTACCACACGGGCGCGTTCGCGTTCGGGCAGGATGGGGTATTGAGCTGAAAGGGCAAGGGGAAAAAGCAAGAGGGCAAAGGGCAAGAGCCGACCCGCTACTGTACTGCAAAGGTGCCGCACGGCAAAGAGCAAATGGAGGTGCAAAAAAGGTCTTTTCATCGGTTTGTAAGGCTATTTTTAGCCAAAAATCCGTAAAAATTCGTTGAATCTGTATTATCCGTGTTCTATTTTTTATTTTTGACCAATTTTTGACCAACTCCTGGAATGTCTATCATTTATACTACTGCCAAAACCGACGACGACCTACGTCAAATTTTAGCTTTACAACGCCAGAATCTGTACAACAATACACCTGCTGAATACCAACAGGATCAGGGTTTTACGACGGTTGAACATCCGTTTGAGGTAATTCAGCAAATGAATAATGCCTTGCCTCAAATCATCGCCAAAGACGGAGATACCGTTGTGGGTTATGCATTGGTAATGCCTCGTACGTTTGGGAAATTAGTGCCTGAGCTGGTGCCCATGTTTGACATCATATCTGAATTAAGCTGGGATGGAAAGCCCATTGGCGACTGCCGTTACTACGTGATGGGACAAATTTGTGTAGCGCAATCTCACCGTGGACAGGGTGTTTTTGATGGATTGTATGCCGAGCACAAAAATCAGTTTTCGGCCGATTTTGACCTGTGCGTGACCGAAATAGCCGTGCGAAACACTCGCTCCATGCGAGCGCACGAGCGAGTGGGTTTTCGCGAGATTCACCGGCACCAAGACCATATTGACCTCTGGAGCTTGGTGGTTTGGGATTGGAGTTAGGCCTTCATGGCTTCGCGCAGCATGGCCACGCTTTTGCGTACGCCCGTTTCCGCGGCTTCTTTTCCTTCAAATTCAAGGGCGATGTATCCTTTGTAGTTGGCTTGGCGCAGAATGTTGACGATGCGTTTGTAGTCCAAATCCAGCGTGTACCATTCGCCGCCGCCATAGTATGTTTTTGCCTGTACAAAATTGGCAATGGGCGCTACTTTTTCAAGTTTGGTATAAGGGTCTTCCAAAAAATTGCCGGTATCCAACAAAACGCCTAACCATGGCGAATCAATGGCTTTACGAATACGGAGCAGACCTTCGGGGGTAGAAGTTAGCCCCCAGTGGTTTTCGAGGGCGAGCATCACACCACATTCGGCCGCTTTGGCAAGGCATTTTTCGATGCTGTCGATGCACCATTTAAAACCGTCGTCTTCGGTGTAGCCGGGCAGAATCGGTTCTACGCCCCGCTTGGCCATGAGTTCATCAAAGGATTTAATGGTATTCCATCGCCCTGAATTTAGACGCACACTTGGGATGCCCATTTTATAAGCCAATTCGATGCAATGCAGCGTATGGTCAATGTTTTTTTGACGCTCGACCGCATCCGGGGTTACAAAGCTTTGGTGAATGGAAAGACAAATCAAATCCACTCCGTTAACGAAAGCGTGGCGTTTGAGTTTTTGAAGATAACCATTGTCTTCATTATCCATTTGGCGATGCAAAATATCAACGCCTTCTATGTTCATACGGGCGGCTTCGTCAATGACCGTTTCGATAGCTACTTTCGGTGTTTTGAAGTGCCAATATGAATAAGTCGAGAGTCCTAATTTAAAAGGGCTTACGTCAATGGCCAGGGCCGTCACGCTATTTTCGGGAGAAACAATAGCGGCTGTGCCAAGGGTAGCTTGTTGGAAGAAATTGCGACGGTTCATACGAAAGAGAGGGTTTTTGGATAAAAGCATTTCAACAAACAAACTTAACCAGTTCGTTTTTAGAAGTCGAATTCTTATCGGTAAATAGCCTATATATTGTCGGTGTTCTTCGCCATTTCATCGCTTTTTGAAATCCATAGGCTAAACTTTGTGCTATTTTATTCTTCTAACGAGAAAAACCGTACACCATGAAATCTATATACCACTATTTTTTATTTTTACCTCTTTTCTTTGCAGGCCACCTCTTTGCCCAAAACGTAGCGGTAAAAGGCCGCCTTGTGGATGCCAATGACCAATCAGCTTTGATTGGAGCCAATGTACTATTGATCAATAGTGCTGATTCTACCATACGGTATGGGGTTGTGGCGGATACGTTGGGTGCTTTTACCTTTAAAAATATTCCTACTGCCGGTTACCGTTTGATTGCTTCATTTGTAGGTTACATTTCTTACGACCAACGAATCAACCTGCGTCGTATGAACCCGGATTTGGGAAAGATACAACTGAAACCCGATGCCCAACTGTTGAAAGATGTCATCGTAAAAGGAGTTGCCGACCGGGTTGAACAAAAAGGGGATACTGTTATTTATAATGCCAGCGCATTTAAGGTCAATAAGGATGCCAATGCTCAGGACTTGCTGGAAAAAATGCCCAACATTACCATCGAGAACGGGCAGGTAAAAGCGCAGGGCGAGGCCGTAAAAAAAGTAACCGTGGACGGGCGTGATTTTTTTGGAGACGATGCTTCCCTGGCTCTCAAAAATCTGCCTGCTGAGGTAATTGATAAAATTCAGGTTTTTGACCGCCTGAGCGACCAATCACAATTTACGGGTTTTGACGATGGACAAACCACCAAAACCATCAATATCGTGACGCGCTCCGACCGAAACAACGGGCAATTCGGAAAAGCATATGCTGGTTATGGAACTGACGACCGCTATATGGCGGGAGGAAGCACCAATTATTTCAAGAAAAACACCCGCATTTCAGTCATAGGAATGACCAATAACATCAACCAACAAAACTTTGGTAGTGAAGATTTGCTTGGCGTATTGGGGACATCAGGCGGAGGCCCGGGTGGCGGTCGTACGGGAGGTGCTGGCGCTGCAGGTGGAAATCGCGGTGGCGGCGGAGGAGGTGGAAACTTTGGTGGGGGCGGAAGCAGCGATAATTTTCTGACAGGACAACAAGGCGGTATCAACAAAACCAACGCGATAGGTCTTAATTATTCCGATAACTGGGGTAAAAAATGGAAAGTAAGCGGGAGTTATTTCTTTAATCAAGGTAACAACAATAATACCAGTGAGTTAGCCAGAACGTATTATACGACGCAGGGGCCCGGGCAGCTTTACAATGAAGACTTCTTTTCTTCAAACAATAATAAAAATCACCGCTTCAACGCCCGCCTTGAATATACCATCAATACTAAAAACTCAATCATTATTACTCCGCGTTTGAGTTTGCAGGACAATACGGCCTACAGCACCTTGTTGGGTAGAAATAGCTTGAGTACCAGACCCATCAACCAAACGCAGACGAATAAACAATCGTTGAATAATGGCAATACATTGGGAAATACCATCTTATGGCGTCACCGTTTCGGTAAAATCGGACGTACACTTTCGGTTGGTTTGACTACTTCGTCCAACGACCGTACGGGAGAATCTTCGTTGAGATCCATCAATAATTACTATGGTCGTAAGACGTCTGATTCGTTGCAGATAACCGACCAGAAAACGGATACCAAGGCGAATGGATACACGATTTCGAGCAACATTTCATTTACCGAAAACATCGGCCGAACAGGGCAGTTGCAGCTAAATTATACGCCGTCTTACACTAAAAATTATTCGGATAAAAATACGTATAATTTCAACCAAAGCACCAGTGAGTACAGCACGCCGGATTTGCGACTTTCCAACGAGTTTGACAACACCTACATTACCAACCGATTGGGAGGCAGTTATCGTCTTCGTATCAAGAAAACAATGGTTACGGGAGAGCTTAACTACCAAAATGCGCAGTTGAGCGGAAAACAGAATTATCCGCTGCAATTTGAAATCAATCGCAGTTTCAATAATTTCCTGCCTTCAGCGATGTTGATGTATCGTGGAACCGACGGACGCAGCTTACGTATCAATTACCGTACTTCGACCAATGCACCTTCCATCAGCCAGTTACAAAACGTAGTGGACAATTCCAATCCCTTATTATTGAAAACAGGCAATCCTAATTTAAAGCAGGAATATAACCACAATATGTCTTTTCGTTACGGGGTAACCAATGCCAAAACAGCACGCAGTTTCTTTTTTAATGTGAATGGCTCGTTTACTCAAAATAACATCAGTAATACCACTTACATTGCTACCAAAGATACCACTGTCGCAGGTTTTCCACTTAGAATCGGGTCGCAGTTCAGTCAGCCTGTCAACGTAAACGGTAACTGGAATATCAGCTCGTTTATCACGTACGGTTTACCTTTCACTGCCATCAAAAGCAATTTGAATTTTAACTTGGGAACAGGTTATACACGTACGATTGGATTGATTAATAACGCTCAAAATACATCTAATACCCATTCCATCACGGGTGGGCTGGTACTGAGCAGCAATATCAGTGAGCGTCTTGACTTCACGTTGTCGGTCAACGGAAATTATAATACAGTGACAAATTCGTTACAACCCGCTTCCAACTCAACGTATTATTATCAGAACAGCAATTTTAAACTGAATTATGTGACTAAAAGCGGGTTCTTTATTAATACCAACCTTAACCATACGTTCTATACCGGTTTAGGGCAGGATTTCAATCTTAACTTTACCCTTTGGAACGCTGCTGTCGGTTACAAATTCCTTAAAAATAAGGCAGGAGAGCTCAAATTGAGTACTTTTGACGTGTTAGGACAGAATAACAGCATTAGTCGTACGGTTACAGCAACCTACATTGAAGATCTTCAAACAAGGGTATTGCAGCGTTATTACATGATGACGTTTACCTATACGCTTCGTAATTTTCGTTAGTGTATAAAATAGGCCACATAGTTTTTAATCCTTTTTTAATGTTAGGGATATGACTGTGTGGCTTTATATTTGTGGCTATGAAAACAATTTTGATTACAGGCTCCAATGGCTTATTGGGGCAAAAATTGGTGGAATTACTTATCCAACAGTCAACCATTAAAGTAATTGCCACCGCCCGAGGCGAAAATCGTTTGCCTTTTACGGAAGGATATGATTATTATTCTATGGACATTACTAAGCAAGATGAGGTAGTGTCTGTGATTGAAAAAACGCTTCCCGATGCCATTATTCACGGTGCGGCCATGACCAACGTGGACCAATGCGAATCGGAAAAAGAGGCTTGTTGGTCACAAAATGTTACGGCCGTTGAATACATCGCAGAGGTATGTCGTAAACACGATATTTTTCTTTGCCACGTTTCTACTGACTTTATTTTCGACGGTGCTGCGGGTCCTTATACCGAAGAAGGCGAAGCCAATCCATTGAGTTTTTACGGTTGGAGTAAGTACGCTGCTGAAAAATTGGTGCAGCACTCGGGTTTACGTTGGGCCATTGCTCGTACGGTGTTAGTGTATGGAATAGCTTACGACATGTCGCGGTCTAATATCATTCTTTGGGTCAAAAAATCACTGGAAGATGGCAAAAATATCAAAGTTGTCACGGACCAATGGCGCACTCCTACCTTGGCAGAAGACTTAGCCATGGGCTGTTATTTGATTGCCAATCAGGAAGCGGAAGGGATATTTAATATTTCAGGTAAAGACCTCTTAACGCCCTACGAAATGGCGATAATGACGGCCGACTATTTTGAATTGGACAAAAGCCTGATTGCTCAAGCCGATTCTTCAACTTTCTCTCAACCAGCCAAACGTCCTGCCCGTACGGGCTTTGTATTAGATAAAGCTCGCTCAATTTTAGGCTACGAACCACGAAGTTTTACGGAAGGAATTGCGATATTAGCGGGACAATTGTAACCTTTCGCTATTATTTTGAAACCAAAATCTTCTAACCTCGCTGTCAGTACCCGTTTATACCGCAAACTCCACAAATGGGTAGCGATTCCGTTGTTGTTATTTTTTCTACTGATTGGCGTTACGGGATTGCTGCTGGGCTGGAAAAAGCAAATCGGATTATTGCCTTCCACTAAAAAGGGAGAATTGGCTCCTTCCGCCCAATGGATAAGCCTTGACAGTATTCAGCACATTGCGCAGGACTATGCGCAAACCAAAGGAGAATCGCCCGAAATAGATCGAATTGACGTTCGACCGCAGAAAGGAGTGGCAAAAATTGTGTTTGTAAACCACTTTACAGAGCTGCAAATTGATTGCACAAACGGAAAAATCGTATCGGAATCAAGGCGAAATTCGGATATTATTGAAAAAGTCCACGACGGCTCCATCATAGATTTTCTGGTCAAAACCGAAAATGACCCCATCAAACTCGTTTATACTTCTCTCTTAGGTATTGGGCTTATTCTGCTGACAATCAGCGGTTCATTTCTTTGGTATAATCCGATCAGGATGCGGAAGTCGAAAATTTAAGACTTCTCGCGAAGAGTTTTTCCTCTGCTCCTTAGCGTCTTTGCGCGGTCCGCCGCAGCGGTGAGTACTATTAAAACTGAAAATAAATAAACTGATTGGAATCAAAAACTCCGAAGAAGTAACTTACAATAGAAAGAGCGATCAATAAGACCCAAAAAGTGGAATTCTTACGCGTAGGAATGTGTAAAACGAAATGCTCTTTCATCAATAAAATTCCAATCAGCGCCACACAAAACCACATTTCGACGCCATTGAGCGCCGACTGAATAGGCTCCGAGAGTGACAAATGAGCCATTTTATTCAGAATCAAAAAAGAACTTCTGACTTCTTCGCCTACGGTAAGTTTAGGGTTGTCGCCTACGGCAAAAAATACCCACGTCAGCATTACCAATAAAAATGTAATAACCACTTGTAGATAACCGTACCAGGCGTTTTGGGGAAGAGTAATGTTCCAACGTTTTAAGTATTTGTCTCTGACGGAAGCTGCTACCAGATAAAGACCGTGTAATCCGCCCCAGATGATAAAATTCCAACTTGCCCCGTGCCAGAGCCCACTCACCAAAAATACGGTCATCCGGTTGAAATACGCACGACTTTCACTGACTCGGTTGCCTCCGAGGGGAATGTACAAATAATCCCGAAACCAAGTGGAAAGTGAAATGTGCCAGCGTCCCCAAAATTCAGAAATGGATTTGGAAAAATAAGGCGTACGGAAGTTTTCCATCAACTTGAAACCCATCACTTGAGCCGCGCCCAGGGCAATATCGGAGTAACCTGAAAAATCACAATAAATTCGGAACGTGTAGAAAAAGGTAGCGATCAGCAGCGTCAACCCGTTGTGATGCTGCGGATCCATGTAAGCTGGCCCTGCCATGAGTGCGAGACGGTCGGCCACGACGGCTTTTTTGAAAAAACCGAATGCCATTCGCATCAAACCTGCCTTCACGTTTTCCCAATCATACGGATGATTCTCGTGAAATTGGTGCAGTACGTTTTGTGGGCGCTCAATCGGCCCTGCCACCAACTGCGGATAAAACATCACGTACAAAGCATAAACACCAAAATGACGCTCGGCTTTTTGGTTGCCGCGATACACTTCGATGGTGTAACTCATGGCCTGAAAGGTATGAAACGACAGGCCAATAGGAAAAACAAATTCAGTATAAAGGCTTCTCAGGCTGGAAAGAGTCCATCCTAAATTCAATTTCCAACTGACTGAATTAAAGTTTTCAACGAAGAAATCATAGTATTTGAAGACCGCCAATATCCCTACGTTGGTAATGATACTCAGTACCAAAAGCCATTTTCGGCGCGCTCCGGAAGCTGAAGCAATCCAAATCCCCGCGAAGTAATCAATGACAATGGTTCCAAACAGAATCAGAATGTAAATCGGTTTGAAAACCATGTAAAAATAACAACTTGCCAACAGCAGCAACAGCCAACGCATATTCCAACGCAAGCTGTAGTAGGCAAGGGTAACGACGATAAAAAATAGTAAAAATTGGACTGAATTGAATAGCATTTAATTGACGTTAACCGTTATCCGTTAGCCGTTGAGTGGTAGTGGAGGACATCGTTTGAGGTGGAACCTTGCCTACTGTAAACTGTGAACTGTAAACTGTGGACTCAATAATCTCCTCTTTCACCACATACAACGGACGGCCTTTGGACTGAAAAAAGATGCGTAAAACGTATTCGCCGATGATGCCCAGCGACATGAGCTGTACACCGCTGAACAGAATAATGACGAAAAGTAAGGCCGTAAAACCTTCGATAATTCCCGCAAAAAACAGTTTTTTGACAATGACAATCACGAAATAAATCAGCGCGATACCAATCGCTACCCCACCGGCCCGCGTCATGAATTTGATGGGAAATTCGCTGAAATTGAAAATTCCGTTGTAGGCCAACCCAAACAGTTGTTTGAACGAATATTTTGATTCTCCCGCTACGCGTTCACTGCGCTCGTACTCAAAGCCAGTCTGTTTAAAACCCACCCAAGAGCGCATTCCGCGCAGGAATCGGCTTTCTTCGGGCATCTGATTCAACACATCGGCTACGCGACGGCTGATAAGTGCAAAGTCGCCGCTGTCAAGCGGAATATCCACGTATGAAATGGATTTCAGCAAACGATAAAAAAGGAAATAACCCGTTTTTTTGATGAAATTTTCCTTGCGCTTTCGTCTCACGGCATACACCACATCGTAGCCTTCCTGCATTTTTTGATAAAAATCGGGCAATAATTCGGGAGGGTCCTGCAAATCACCGTCAATAATAAATAAGGCTTCGGTGGCTCTTGCGGCTGCTAATCCTGCCGTTAATGCCAATTGATGCCCGTGGTTGCGCGACAGGAATACGCAATGATAACGAGGATCCGTCAGCGCGATTTGACGCATCTGAAAGGCTGTAGTATCGCGGCTGCCGTCATCTACTAATACCACCTCAATCGGTAACGGAAGGCTATCCATGAGTTGAGTCAGCCGTTGTACCAAGTGCGGAAACGACTCAGATTCGTTATAAAGCGGCGCGACTATGGAGATTTGGGGAGAAGGCAAGGTATGAATGTTAAATTTTATGACAAAAGTAGGTAAATGAACTAAAAAAACGCTAATTAATCGTTACGCTTTGCTCTGTTTTCAATAAGTGGTTGCCCGTTTTTTGCACTGTCCAAACACCGATTTGATAGGTTTCGTTGTATAAAACACCTTTGGGACAATAGACTTGAAATCCTTTTTGAGGATTATCGAATGCCTGATTGGGGGCCGACGAAAACAAATGAAAATGACGGGGTGAGGTCAGCGTAATAAAGAGACCGACCTCTTTTCCGTTGTTGTATTCAACCGTTTCGTTGCTGATAATGACCGTGTTCGCTTGGTTATTAATGCTTACGGTTGTTGTTGGGAGTTGCAATGTACGGTTACGCATCATTTTTTCAATGTCTTTTTCCTGTGGGTCAAGCAAAGGGGAGGGGAATTTATAAAAGCCTTTCTGCTCAGCACTATCCAACGTCGTTACAATAAATTTGGCAAAAGCGGAATTCTTTTCGGCACCCAATCCCACGTCGTTGCGTTGTTGATTGAAGGCAAAAGCCAATCGCTGTTTGCGGTCCTGCTGTACCTGTGGAATAAAATGCCAATACGAAGAACCCCAGGAGAGCAAAGCGGCCCCGGTAAAGAGCGCAATCCCGACTTTTTGCCAAGTAGGAGCAAGGATTTGCAAAATTAAAAGAACAGTCAGTGCCATGAGTGTTCCCGGATAAATCTTGTAGGTAGTCCAAAGTACCAATTGATAGTCAAAACGCGTGCGGAAAAATACTACTAACGCACTGTTAATCAGCAAATAGATAAAGCATCCCACCCAAAACGCTCCCCAACGCGGTTCTATAGTTTGAAAATAGGGAATGCGCAGGTAAAATTTTGTAAGTCGAGATGGAAATAGACCACGCCAACGTGCTGAAATATTGACAATTCCGAGTGTATAGAAAAGGAAAAAACCAACAATAAACAGTCCTCCAAACAGGGGAAGCAACATTCGTTTTTCAAAAGTAATTCGAGGAAACCAATCTAAAATACCTCCTACAAAGGCAAAGAAACCGATAATGACTTTGAACGGGTGTTGAAAGAAATACAGAAATCCTTCGTCGTTGCCTTGGACAAAGGCATAACCTGAGAAGTAACCCACAATGGCTAAAACGCCAACAATCACCCAAGTAAGTAACCGAGACCAGTGGCCTAAATAGAGCAGAAGAAGAGCACCCGTTGGCCAAGCCATCAAGCCATTTCCCATGCTGAACGTACCTAAGATGGCCACCAAAATAGCTACTCCAAAACTGAAACGGGAAGGTTTGATCAATAAATACAGACTCAAAAACACTTCGCAGATAATCAACTGATACTGAAGCGACATGATCGTCATGAACGTCATGCTGTAAAATTGTAAGTTGAAAATAAAAAATGCTGCGGGGATGAGGTGGAGAAGTTGACCTCCATTTTTCAGATAAACCCTTCCTAAAAGCGAAAAAATACCCAATACAGTCAGATTTCCTACCAATGTCAACGCCCGAAAATTGATTTCATTTGTCAACAAATAATTGAGATAGACGATAAGTCGTGCGCTCAAGACGCGGTGTTCGTTGTTGGGGCGAAGAAAAGCCTCGGCGCGGTCATACCAAGTGGGCGCGTCGAGTAGACGGGAAAGAAAAAAGGGAATGTTTTCAATGTCGTCAAACCACGGGATATTAGTGCTATAAGCTACGCTAAAGCCGTAAAAAACGACAATAGGAAGCAAGAGAAGCGCAAAAACAATATTTTTTTTTATTGAAACCAATTTACTGTTTACAGTTAGATTTTTCTATTGCCATTCAATGACCTGAGAAACAGTCGCTTTGGACTGACCGTATTTTAAGTAAACAAAACCAAGATTGTAGGAGCCCGGAATAACCGCTGCGTTAAGAATCAGAACCGAGCTGCCTTTATCGTATTGACGCAACCAATTGCGGCCTTTATAAGGATTGGGTTCCAGCCTAAACAAATAAGTGCGTTGGGCGGATTGTAAAAATGCGTACAAAGATACGTCAAAACCGGCATTGAATGAATAAGTATCAGTATAAATAGACAACCCTTCTTTCTGTTTTGTAACGATGGGTTTGATTTGCAGACTGCGGTCTGATTGTATAGACAGTAATGCGGGTGCCAAGTGAGTAGGGTAGTGATATACTCCATTTTTGACGTGGTACTGCATCAACGTATCCACATAAAATGCAGCGGGAGAATTGGGCGTAAGACCCAGTCCAAAGCCGTTATGTTGCTGGTTGTAAGCAAAAGCAAGCAGGGTCTTACGTCGCTCGCTGATGGTAGGCCAATAATGGAAGAAACTCAGCGCCCAAACGCCGATACTCAATCCCAGTGCGGTATTTAACCATTGCTTTTTTGGCGACAAAAGCCCTAAATAAAACCCGTAACTGACCATCATCAACAGCGCGGGATATATTTTGTAGTTGCTGACCAACATCACAAAATACCCAAACCGAGGCCGCAAAAAAGCAATAATGGTGGCGTTGGCGAGTAAATACGTAGCTACTCCGGTGAGAAAAAGCAACAGCGTATTTTGGGTGAGCGCCCGTTTTTGGTACATTTTCCATAAACGGATAAAGACAACAACGAGCCAACTGGTCATTAACATTCCAAAGATCGTTGGAAGGATGGAGCGCTCGAATGTGCTGCGGTCGGGGAAGAAGTCGAAAAGGCCGCCGGTAAAAGTAAAAAAGCCAAAAAAGGTTTCGTGAGGATGTTGCAGAAAATACCCGAAACTGGACTCATTGTTAAGGGTTTGCATTCCGTAGAAATACAGAAATACGGCGATTAATCCCGCGGTCATCCAAATTCCTAATGAACGATAATTTCCTTGCAGAAATAATATCACAAACCCTGCGGGCCATACAAAAATACCGTTGCTCATGGCAAAATTGGCGCAAAGCCCCGCCAAAATGGCCCACGTAAACTGCCGTTGTGCCAACAGATACGATGTCAGACAAACAAAGAAGATTACGGGCTGGTGTTGCAAACTCGTAATGGCCCAAAGCGTTGTCATGTGGTATTGCAACTGAAACAACAAAAAAGGAAAAGGCAGCAAATAAAGCCATGGAATATTGTTTTGATGAAATATTCTAATGAAAATGGCGAAACTTCCCAAGGTAAAACAGATGCCTGCCCAATGTAAAAACGTAAAATTCAACTCGCCAAATAACCAATAACAGCTTAATGCTGCGAGCTTCCCGAAAACCATCCGGTGCTCATTGTTGGGCTTGAAGAGTAATTTGATGTAGGTAGAAAAATCGCTGGTTTTTTGCCATTCACGCAGAAAATCTGGAAACGGATCAAAATCGTCGAACCACGGTACATTGAGTGAATAACGCGCTACAATCAGTAAAAATAGACCGATGGGCAAAGAAGCAATAAGCCAAAAAGTGATCCGACGCATTAAGGATTTGTTTTAAGTACAACTGCTTTCTTACCAAAATACCCTCCCATGCACTTGCTCCACCAGTGTTTTGGGTCCACATTGGCATCGTCCATAAACAAGGATTGAGGTTTTGCCTTTAAAGGTGCGACATAGACAGTATCGCCCGGTGTTTTTTCAATGTAGGCATAGCGTTCTTTCAGTTCTATATCGTAGGCGGCCGCTCTTCCGCGCAGCCAATCGCCATAGACCATTCTTAAATTTTGGCTAAACAGAGCGCTCACTAAAATCAGCATTGCCAATACTGCTTTAATGGAAGGAGGCAAGTACCATTTTTGTGCTCCCAGCCACTTCTTTTGATGCATCAACTGAACCAAAACAGCCACGTTGTAAAACCAACCCACTAAGAAATACAAATACACCGAATTAATGACGCGGGGAGCAGGCTCAATCCCGATTCCGTAATAAGAAGGAAAAATTTGGCCAAAAAGCACTCCTAAATAGGCCAAAGCGGAGGCCCAAATCGGTACGGAAAAATAACGGCTACGGGTTCCTTCCGCCTCAATCAGTTTAGGTAGAACCGCAATCCATAGAATGGTGAATACCAGCAAAGGCGTACGAAATACCCAGTCAAATCCCAATTTTACCAACAATTTGAGCGATTGGAGGGTTGAAAGTGTAAAATTCCGCCCTTCCGGATTACCTCCCAAACGTTGTGCATTGCCAGGAGACGTAAAGAAAATATAACAGGATAAGGCCGCAACACCCACTAAAAAAACCGAAAACCAATCCCATTTTCGATGAATAACCAGTTGATAACCAAACCAGCCCGCCACTAAAAGGACCATGATGGTGAGGTTGGTTTCGCTGCAACCAATGACCGCAAACACCAAAAAACCTGCCCAAATCGCCGTTAGCTTTTGAAGGTTTCCGTTGGGTAGTTTGTACCAACGAATCATGACGACCAGCCAATACAGGGTCAATACATTAGGAAAAGTATAGGTTACAAAAGCTGCCATCCAATAAAATGCCTCTACCACGCTTATGATTTTGAGAACAAACAGAAAAAGAATTCCTCCCGTTAAACCCACGATTCCCAATCGATTCCACTTAGGAAGCAACTCCCGTATTAATAAATAAAAACTGCTTGCTACGCCCGAAATCAATAAAAACGAAAGTAGTTTGAAACCTCCTGCCCACTTGACAATCAATGGGTTGGAGTGATTAAGCAAAATGCCGAAGTAACGTCCCGTCCAACCCGTATAGTAGTAATTCATAGCTTCAAAATAGCCGTACTTAAACACCGTATCTATATAACAGTAGTCATCTACAGGAGAAGGATGATTGTAAAATGCCAATGCCAACAACGGTACTAATCCTACCGTTAGTAATCCAACGTTGAACAGGTCTTGGAATATAGGTTTTTGTAAGGTTTTCAGCATTAATGCCAATGGTGATTTAGTGAATGGTGAATGGTGAATGAGTGAATTAAAATTACCACTTTTCCATCTCTTTCACTTTTTATATCTGTTAACTGCTATATTCTTAATCATCAACTTACTTCTGATCTTTGACTTCTGTTTTCTCACTACTGACCACTATAAACTGCCTCCTCACTCCTCACTCCTCACTCCTGACTACTGATTCAATAATATACCTTGGTCTTCCTTTTACTTCTTCATAAATCTTGCCTACGTATTCGCCAATGAGCCCGATGGCAATCATGTTGGCACCGCTGAAAAAGGTCATGGGAAGTACGATTGAGGTCCAGCCCGCTACAGTATTGCCAAACAAATAGGAAACACCGATGTAAACTCCAATAAAAATAGCAATCAGAAAGTTGAGGACACCAAAGTAAAGCACTAATCGCATGGGAAACGTACTGAACGAAGTCACACCGTCCCAGGCAAAAAGCAACATTTTTTTGAGCGGGTATTTGGTTTCACCCGCTTCGCGCTCAAAACGTTTGTAAAATACTTTTTCGGAACGAAACCCAATCAGTGGAATAATGCCGCGCAAAAAGAGATTCACTTCTTTGAAATTGGCAAACTCTTCCAAAATACGTCTGTCCATCAACCTAAAATCTGCGTGGTTGAACACGACAGGTACCCCCATCCAACGCATCATTTTATAGAATGACTCTGCCGTAGTGCGTTTAAACCAGGTATCGCTGGTGCGGTCATCGCGTACGCCATACACAACCATGGCTCCGTTGCGATGTTGTTCAATCATTTGTCCAATGGCTTCTACATCGTCCTGCAAATCGGCGTCAATGGTCACAAAGCAGTCAAAATCAGCAGCATGGTGCATTAACCCCGCCAAAATGGCGCTTTGGTGACCAAAATTGCGGGAGAGCTTTACGCCGATACTTTTAGGGGCTTGTTGGCAAATTTCTTCAATCATTTGCCAAGTTCGGTCGTGGCTTCCATCGTTCACAAAGCATACTCGACTATCCGAAGAAATCATACCTTCCGCTGTCAGGCGGTTACAATATTCCTGAAGAACACGGTGTGTTTTCGTAAGAATTTCTTCTTCGTTATAGCAAGGGACAACAAGTAATAACTTCGTAGGCTGCATTGGCGATGAGTAGACGATGGTCGGTATTGGGCAAAAATACGGTACTTTCCATAACGGAACGTTATTTATTTTACAGATTTTATTTTTCGCACCTTCACTTCTGCATTTATTCGTGAATGAAATTTCGCACTTGTTCTTAGTGAAATTGTACATTCCAATGTCTTTATTGAAAGATTTCAATAATTTGTACCATGATTTCTACGAAATGTTTAACTTTCGGACCTTAAAGTATAGGTTTAAACTAACCACTGTATGTTTCTTCATCAGGTCGGTCACTATTTGCCTGAACAAGTAGTTGATAACGAACATTTTACTAAACTCAACGGCCTTTCCGACGAATGGATTGTGCAGCGCACAGGTATACAACTTCGTCGCAAAGCAGCTTCTGCTGAAAATTCTCATACGATGGGAGTGGAAGCGGTAAAAGCGCTGTTGGATACGATTCAAGTTGATATAAACGAAGTAGATTTAATAGTAGGGGCTACCTACACCGCTTATGATGCCATCGTTACTTTGGGTCATGCCGTTCAACATTATTTAGAAATTCCCGATATTCCGGTGGTGACTATTTCTTCGGCCTGTTCTTCTTTGCTGAATGCGATTGAGGTAGTGGAAGGCTATTTTGCCATGAATAAAGCTACCAAAGCATTGGTCATTACTTCAGAGCACAATACGGGTTACTACAACGAGACCGATACCGTATCGGGCCATTTGTGGGGCGACGGAGCCGCAGCCCTACTTATCTCCAAAGAGCGCATCAGCGAAGGAGATTTGGAAATTCGTGCCTTACTGACGGGCGGAGCAGCCACCAGTGGCAAAGCCACGGAAGCGGTGGTACTGCGTCCCAATGAAAGGGGGGTCATTATGCCTTTCGGGCGGGATGTGTTCATTAATGCCTGTACCTACATGCCTAAAGCGAGTTTGCAAGTACTGGAAAGATGTGGACTGACGGCGGCCGATGTGGACTATGTTTTGCCTCACCAAGCCAATTTGCGCATCAGTATGAATGTCATGAATACGTTGGGCTTATCCGCCGAAAAGCTGATTTCTAATATTCAATACTTAGGCAATACGGGTTGTGCGGGTTGCGCCATTGGGCTTTCCGAAAATTGGTCACGTTTCCAAAAAGGGGAAAAAATTGTGATTACGGTTTTTGGAGGAGGATACTCCTACGGGGCAATGTTGTTGCAAAAATAACGGAGGCTAAGGGCCTGAAAAAAGATTATGCTATCGCTGCACCACGAAGTATTTATGGAAGTGGCTCGGCTAAGGAGTTTTACCAAAGCTGGTCAGGTGCTCTTTTTGAGTCAGTCAGCGATTAGCAAACACATCAAATCGTTGGAATACCGGTATAAGATAGGTTTATTTGAACGGCACGGCAATAGCATCAGCCTTACGCAGGCAGGACATATTTTATACGATAAACTCTTGGAAGCAGCACAGTTGAGAGCTGAGCTGCATCATGAGTTGCAACATATCAACGAAAATTTTCTGCCTCCTACCAAATTGGCCATTGGCTCCAGTACGACCATCAGTTTGTACGTGCTACCCTCCGTGCTGTCGGCTTATCTGCGCGAAAAACCTCATATTCAACTAAGTGTACTCAATCGAAATTCGGATAATATTCAAACGGCTCTGCTGGAGCACGACATAGACGTGGGAATTGTGGAAGGGATTACGCGCGTCAATACCCTGACATATACCCCTTTTACAACCGACGATGTGTTGGCCGTTTGTTCTGGAAACAGTCCATTGCGAGGCCGTATTCTTCCTTTAACGGCATTGTTGGAAATCCCCTTGGCTTTGCGCGAAAATGGCTCCGGCACTCTTGCTGTAGTTGAAGACGAGTTGTTTAAACGGGGAATTAAACAATCGGACTTAAAAGTATTGATTCGCTTGGGAGGCACCGAAGCCCTTAAAAATTTTGTGTTGGCCGATACCTGTTTGGCTTTTATGCCTCGACGCGCCATTGTGAAGGAACTCGCTGCCGGTGACTTGGTGGAAGTGAAAATTGAAGATTTGTTTATTCAGAGGGCTTTTCATTTTATTCAGCGAAAAGGCACTGAGAATAATAGTTTGGTCAACGAATTTATTCGCTTTACCCGGCACTACTATTCCAAAATGGACTAAGTCATCCCAAAACGTCGTTTGTGTTGGTAATGACTTGGGTCTAACTTTCGGAAAAACATCCATTTCCATGAAAGTTGCCCAAGCCTTCTCGCTCTTAAACGGCCTCACCTGTTCCAAATGTGGACAAACTCATTCGCCGTTTGTGGCCCAAACCCTATCTACTTGTTGTCAAATGCCCTTGTTGAGTCAATATGATTTAGGAGTTGGTTTTTCTAAAGAAGAATTGATTTTCAGGGCTCCAACCCTTTGGCGCTATCAAGAACTTTTGCCCGTTTTTGAAGAGAAAAATCAAGTGACATTGGGTGAAGGCTTTACGCCTATTTTAAAATTACATCGTTTGTCATCAGCCCATTCCATTCAAAATCTATTTCTAAAAGACGAAGGCCAAAATCCAACGGGTTCCTTTAAGGCCCGAGGCTTGTGCATGGCTATTTCCAAAGCCAAAGAATTGGGAAAGAGCGCCTGTATCATTCCTACGGCGGGCAATGCGGGCGTAGCCATGGCTGCCTATTGCGCACGGGCAGGACTGGAGGCCGTGGTGGTCATGCCCCGTCATACGCCTGAGGCGTTTAAAGAAGAGTGTATTGGTTATGGCGCTCAGTTGATTTTAATAGACGGCCTCATCAACGACTGCGCTGCCAAAGTTCAGGAAATGAACCGGGATGGCCGTTATTTTGACGTTTCTACCTTGAAAGAACCTTACCGATTGGAAGGCAAAAAAACGATGGGATACGAAATAGCCGAGCAAATGAATTGGCAATTGCCCGATGTGATCATGTACCCTACGGGCGGCGGTACGGGGCTGATTGGCATTTGGAAGGCAGTTAAAGAAATGCAAATATTGGGATGGCTGTCTATGGATCAGGCGTTGCCGCGAATGGTAGCTGTGCAAACCGAAAACTGTGCACCCGTGGTAGATACGTTTTGGGGAAAACAACCCAATAGCAAACAATACGTAGGAAAACCTACGCTGGCCAATGGATTAGCGGTACCTCGACCCATCGGTGAGCCGCTCATGTTGCAGGTATTGCGGGAGTCAGCAGGTACCGCGATTGCCGTGTCAGAAGAAGAGTTGCTGGAGGGCGTCAGCGAAATCTGTCGACATGAAGGGTTGTTTGTTGCTCCTGAAGGAGGTGCAATATGGTCCGCTCACAAAAAACTTTTGAAACAAGGTTGGTTGAAAACAGACGAAAAAGTATTGCTATTGAATACAGGTTCAGGCGATAAATACCTGGATAATATCAAAGGGAAATGGCGTTTTTTTAGTTGATAGATAATCTTGAGGTTGTAGCAAAAGTTGAAATTTGCTGGTGGAGCAGCTGTAAAAACAGGTTCATCCATAACTTAGGTGATTATAAAAACTGACACTGGATTTTGAGTTTAAAATTATCAAAATTTCTAAACCCAAATCCATTCCTTTTTATAGCTTTAATAACGTTGTTTACGCCTTCAACGATACCATTTGAGACGCGGTGGGTAAAGAAGTAAAGGATGCTTTCAAAGTGTCTTTCCAGGGTATTGATGAAGTTATCTAATAGATTATGTTTTAAGCTTTTAGCTTGCAGTATCCATTGTTCGACTATTTTTCGGGCTTGTTGCTTGGAGTAATCCGACTCGAAAATGTTTCTGAGTTCGTTTTTAGTGAAGTACAATTGCTGTAGCATCTTTGCTTTTCGGAAAGCTCTTAAAAGCGTTCTTTTTTGTTTGTCATTAAGGCTTTCCCATGGCTTAAACAACAACCATTTAATGGCTTTATAATTGTCATCATTTTTGAATTCATGCCGTAATTTTTTACGTTCTTTATCCAAAACATGAGTCAATAATTTAAAAACATGGAAACGGTCGGCCACAATAGCTGCGTTTGGAAAAACGGCTTTGGCAGTAGCTAAAAAACCGTCCTACAGGTCACAACTGAAAACCTCTATTTTTAAGCAAAAATCACTACCCCTTGCTCTAAAATAGGCAATAAGTACAGTGTTTAATTAGTTTTTTTATATTTTATATTGATAGGATTAACCTGCTTCAATATGTTCGCCAAATACTGTGATTAAATGAATAAAAGCACTTTTACAGTTGTTATATGGTTTCCAGACCTAAACAACTTGTAAAAGTGCAAACAATTATCGAACTATTAAAAGTATTAAACT